>ENA-OQLB01000072-OQLB01000072.1-human-gut-metagenome-genome-assembly--contig:-NODE-72-length-56305-cov-4.358041_pt1 | contig 56305 bp, 70 predicted proteins | sample MGYA00242656_ERZ504813 | MGnify/ENA primary metagenome ERZ504813 (study PRJEB26092, sample SAMD00036388) | human gut metagenome | host: Homo sapiens | study: EMG produced TPA metagenomics assembly of... | reverse complement strand
TCTGAAAATTGTTTCTTTTTCTAAAAATCAGGGATTAGGTAAAGCATTGAATGAAGGCTTAAACATTGTTCCCATGATATTGTAGCCCGAATGGATACAGATGATATTGCTAAACCTGAACGTTTTGAAAAACAGTTGGCTGTATTTAAGAAGCATCCGGATATTGATGTTGTTGGTGCGTTGGATTGATGAGTTTAGAAATGATATTTCTAGTGTAAGGTCTGTAAGAAAATTGCCTGAGCATCAATGTGATATTCTTACATTTGCAAAACGTCGTAATCCAATAAATCATCCAGTGGTAATGTTTCGTAAAAGTGCAGTTCTTGCTGCAGGTGGATATCAGCATTTTCCTTTGTTTGAAGATTATTATTTGTGGATACGTATGTTGATAAATGGAGCAAAGTTTTATAATATCCAAGAGAGTTTGTTGTACTTCCGCTTTTCTTCAAAAATGTTTAAAAGGAGAGGTGGGTGGAAATATGCCATGAATGAGTTTCGCTTTCAGTGGATGATGAGAAAACTACATTTTATTTCTATTCTAGAGTTTATACAAAATGTATTTGTACGTTTCTTAACCAGAATTGTACCTAATTTTTTGCGGGAAATTATGTATAAGAAATTACTTCGATAAGAAATTTGGATTATTTGAAATTAGAGGTTTACACCATACATTATGTTTAAATTAGAGACGTATTAAAAAGGGAGCTGATAAGGTTATATTTAACAACTCAAAATAAAACTAACAATGATTCAAAATCAAAAAATAATTGATACTCAAAGAGTAATTAATTATATCAATTCTTTTTTGGACAATGTCAGGGTAGAGGACATTATCCAGAACTCCGGTGCCGATAAGCTACGTGTATATCCGGCTTTATTTGAATTGGAACAAAGTGGTTTTCTTGAAGTGGTGGAACGGGAAGAGCTTGGAGCACCGTTGATAGTCAGGAAAAGGAAAAACGGATAAACGACAGGTAACAGCGGTTATTATGTTTTAGGCGCAGCCCGGGATTGCTTAGATTTAGCAATTCCGGCTGTTTTTGTTTAAATTCTTGATATAAAATGAGTATTTATAAGACTTTCGATAATTGAACTTAAACGATAAAATTCACTTATAAGTTATTTATTCTAATAATAATTATTACTTTTGTAACAAAAATAGTGGCCAGTGAAAGTTGAGTTAGTTGATTTAGAAGAGTTTTCAGGGAACAAAGCACACATTTATTCTGTTTTGTTAGATGATGCGGAAGACACATTGTTCGATCAATTTGTAGAAGAAAACGGTCCTTTATACCCTAATGAAATTAGAGAGATTGTGAAAGAACTAATAGCTATGGGGAATAAAGTAGGATGCCAGGAACACTTTTTTTAAGTTGAATGAAGGAAGGTTAGGGGATGGTGTGGCTGCTGTATGGGCTAAGAGGATCAGAGTTTATTGTTTGCGCTATGGTTCATCTTTAATTATACTGGGAGGAGGTGGCTATAAGTCTCTAAGTATAAGGGCTTATCAAGAAGATCCTGTTTTGTCAGGAAAAGTTGAAGAAATAAAGCGGATAGCAGAATTGATAAACGAGCGCATAAAAGAGAAAGATTTAAAATTAAACGAAGACGGAATTATTTCCGGAGAACTTATTATAAATGATTATGAGGAAAATTAAAAAAGGGACTTTTTTAGACTTGATATTGTCTGATATATCAGAAGATGAAGTGCGAAGAACTGCATCCAAGATGGCAATTGCCGCTAAAATAGCCAAGACATTAGAAAAACGCAATATGAGCCAGAAAGAGTTTTCCAGAATACTGGGCAAGCGTCCCTCTGAAATATCTAAATGGTTGTCTGGGAAACATAACTTTACTACAGACACGTTATCGGATATAGAACATGCTTTAGATATTCATTTGCTTGATAATAGAGAGGAGGTTGCCTTTGAAAGTACAATTAATCATAGGATAACTATTGAGGTTAAACCTTCCCGAAAGAATATGTTTATACCTCAATACGAACAGGAGTCGTATAGTTATAACTATGATTTGGTTTCCTCACATAATTTATTATACAATTGATAATATGGCAAAAACAGTACCTGTAAATATAAAAATATCTTTGCTGAACCTTACAGAAACTCTTTATAGATTTAATTACGATTATGATTATTCTACGATTAAGCCAGATGATCTAAAAGTGGACTTTATTCATAGCTTTAAGAGTGATCAAGAAAAAGGAGAGTTTGGGGTAGAAGTTAAGGCAAGATATAAATCGGCTCACGATAATTGTGTTTTGGCTGAATTAGGTGTATACACCAATTTTAGGATTGATCCGTTTTCTGCCTTTATAAAGATGGAAACAGAGAAAGGCTTTGAAACAAATTTGCCGGATGCTTTGGAACATCTATGTGAAATTAATGTTGGAGCTTTGAGAGGTATCTTTTTTACAAAGTTGAAAGGGACTCCGTTAGAAAAGTATCTGATACCTTTAATTCCTATGAGTGCAATAATATCACCTGCCAATATTAAAAAAGAGGAATGAAAATTCCTCTTTTTTTAATATCATTTCATTCTTACCACCTGATCCCCGTAAACCTTTTATTATTTTTCAGCATCTGTGCCAATGTTTTTTGCGTAATAACCACCATTTTCCGGGTGGAAGAAGCATGGAGCAATTTCAATACTCCCTTTTCATAATAGGCAATTCCCATGTGGCGACATCCAGGCCCGGAACATTGGTTGTAATAGCTATAATATCGCCATTCTTTATCCAGCTAAAACCTTCGTCGGGAAGTTTGGCTTTGGGGATATAATGGAATGTCTGTCCGGAAAGGGCTTTTTCTATACTCTCTATTTTGCTGACATTCTCGGGAGAAGACGCCAACTGCCTGTACGATTTGGGATGTGAGGACATGAAGTTGAGGGACAGCGCTATTGAATCGGGACTGTTGGCTGCGGTTACATCTTCCATAAAACCATGTTTGACACCGTTGTTTATCCAGTCGGCAATGTAGTGCAGGCGGGAGGTATAACCGTTGATCCTGCCGTCGCGATAGCGTATCTTTTGTAGAACTCTTGCATAGTCAGTCTTATCTATCGCTCCGTTCTTGACGGGGGAGAGTGACAGGGCAAGTACGTACTCCACAAAAGTGGTGCAATCCACTTCGTCGAAATTGACTACGAGCTTCTCCTCTTCGTTCACTTCCAGTGTATGTGCCACATAAGGTGTTTTGAGGAAGTTCAACCCATATTTCAGCATGGCATTGCCCGTTTCCTGTGCAGAAACGGACGATGCTATTGCTAAAGTACAGAACATGCAGAACAAGGATTTCATTGTCTTGCGGTTTAATATTGATATATCAGACTCTTGAAGTCCGTCTTCTTGTCGAATGGTACAATCGTGAAGCCATAGCTGATGCTATTCTGCTTGCCTGAATGTATCAGATAAGGCTCGTGTGCCAAAGCTCCCCAACTGTTGTCACCGCCTATACCCATCATGCGGTAGTCTATAAAGAAATCCACCGAGGGAACGGCTTGCGGGTCGGTGAGGTGGCGATGATTGGTCTTGGCGGTGCGTGGAGCGCCGTTTTCTATGGAGTCGCCGCTGTCGAGACTTTCCAACGGATAATTGGACACGTTCATCTCGAAAGTGCGGTCGGCTACAAAGAGCAGGCCTTCTTTTGCCTTGCTGGTGAGTGTACACCAATATATGTCTGTCCGGTGATTGTTTTCCTGCGGGCGGACGTAGGGTTCGTACATGTCTTTGATGTCCGAGGTGTATTCACCGAAGAATTGCGAAGTGCGGCGGTCGCGGTAGTTTTCTTCCGGACCGCGTCCGTAGTAGGCCAGCGAAGTGATGCGTGCGGGAAGTTGCATGCGCAGTCCCACGCGCGGTATCATTGGCGCTTGGGCATTTTCGGCTACGAAGTGGTTGTTCACTTTGATAACGCCGTTGCTGTACACCTTGTATGTAATGTCCCAGCGGGCATCGGTCTGTGGAAAGCGGTAGGTCACTTTTACTGCTGTGGAGTCCTTGCCCCGCACAATGTCGAAGTTTTCGGCTTTCGGTTCCTGATAGCTTGCTTCTTTCCATGCTTTCAGTCGTACGGGAAGCCGGGCTCCATAATCGTTGTCGATAGGTGCACGCCAGAAGAAGGGGCGGGGACCTTGTCCATTATGGATAAATTCCTGTTTCTTGTATCGGTAGGATACCAGCAAGCCGCTTTGCTTGTCGAATGTGGCTGTGAAGTCTGCACCGGAGAAGGTGAGCTGTCTGCCATTATCTTTCGGAGTGGCAAATGCCTGCTGCGGAGCGTCTTTCTTATGGAAAGTATAGACATAGGTTTGCTCGCGGGCAATGACTGTGCCTGCCGGAAGGAACGGTTCGGGGGTACGATGGCAGCATAGAATTCAATGCGTACGTCTCCGGTTGAGGGGTTGACCGCTGGAATACCATTCAGGAACGGACTGGTGACTGTCTGGCCCGGTTCGGCTGCGATGTCTTTGATGCGCCCTTTGTAGATTTCTTTACCATGCTGGCGGACGATGTAGTAGAAGTCGAACTTGTTGAGGTTGGTAAAGGAAAAGTCATTTCGTATCTTTACGACAAAGGCTATGCGATCGAAGTCGAGGAACTTAATATTCTGATATACTTTCTTCATTTCCTCTGTCTGAGGCTTTACGCTACGGTCGGGATATACCACGCCGTTGATGCAGAAGTCTCCGTCGGAAGGAGTGCCGTATTCACCATAGTCGCCGCCGTACGTCCAGTATTTGCGTCCGTCGGAGGTCTTGGCGGCAAATCCTTGGTCTACCCAGTCCCAGATGCAACCGCCTTGCAGGATAGGATATTTTTCGATGAGATTCCAGTATTCTTGGAAGTTTCCGAGACTGTTTCCCATGGCATGGGCATATTCGCAGAGGATGAGCGGACGGGTCATTTCGGGGTTTTGGGCATATTTCTCGATCTGGGCGGGGCGGTGGTACATGGGACAGAAGATGTCCGTATTCCACTCCAGTTGGGCGCGCTCGTATTGTATGGGACGGTTGTCCAGCGCCTTCAGTGTGTTGTATGTGACGTAGAAGTTCACTCCGTTGCCGGCTTCGTTGCCCAATGACCAAGTGATGATGCAGGGATGATTTTTGTCGCGCTCGTACATGTTCAGGGTACGGTCTACGTGGGAGTTCATAAACAACGGGTTATTTGCCAATGTTCCGCCTACGTTCAGATTATAGCCCATTCCATGGCTTTCGATGTTGGCTTCGTCGATGACGTAGATGCCATACTGGTCGCACAACTCGTAAAAACGTTCCTGTTGCGGGTAGTGGCAGGTGCGGACGGTGTTTATGTTGTAGCGCTTCCAGAGCTCGAAGTCTTTCAGCATAAGGTCTTCGGGAACGTAATGCCCGGTATGTTCATTGTGCTCATGGTAGTTGACGCCTTTCACAAGGATCGGTTTGCCGTTCACCATCAGCTGCTTGTCCTTTATCTCTACGGTGCGGAAGCCCACTTTGCAGCTGGTGGCTTCGATAACGTCTCCGTTGGTGTGTTTCAGGCTGATGACAAGTGTATAGAGATCAGGTGTTTCGGCCGTCCATTGCAGTGGTTCTTTGATTGTTTTTGGGGTGAACTCCACTTCTGTCTGGCCGTAGCTTGCGCGTGCGGATGACTGGGCTATCTGTTCGTCTTTGCTGTTCAGCAGACGATAGCCTACCGTAAACGGGATTTCCTTACCGGTTTCATTGGCGAACTTCACCTTCAGCTTCAGGATACCGTTGCGATAATCTGCGTCCAGAGGAGTTTCTGCCTTGAAGTCGGTGAGATGTATTTGCGGCTGGGCATACATGTAAATATCCCGTTCGATGCCGCTGATGCGCCAGAAGTCCTGACACTCCAGATAGTTGCCGTCGGAGAAACGATGCACCTGTATGGCTATCACGTTTTCTCCTCTTCGGGCAAAGGAGGTGACGTTGAAGCGGGCAGGGGTTTTGGAGTCTTTGTTCATGCCCACGAATTTCCCGTTGAGGTAGTAGAAAGCTGCTCCGCGTACTCCGTCGGCGCTGAGGAAGATTTCTTTGTCATCCAGTCGGCAGGCAGCGTGAAGGTGCGGCGATAGGTTCCCGTAGGGTTCCACTCTTTGGGAACGTAGGGCGGATTGGGCTTGTCCCAGTAGGGGGCGTAGCGGGGGAACAGAACTCGTACGACTGGTTGACGTAGATAGGCGTGCCGAAGCCTTGCAGTTCCCAGTTGCCGGGAACGTTGATGTCGGGCCATTTGCTTACGTCTGTATGGGGAGACATAAAGTCGGTAGGGCGGTCGGCGAAGTTCTCTACATAGTTGAATTTCCACTTCCCGTTGAGGGAGATGCGGAATGTCCCGTTCTTGCGGTCGTTGATGACGGCATCTGCTTCGTTCGTATAGGAGGTGAACGTGCTGCGGGGCTGCTCTTTGTTGATACTTGTCAGCCGGGGATTGGTGATTTGCGCATACCTGTCTTCCTGTGCCATGAGGCGAGAGGAAGACAGGCGGCTGCAACCAGTAGTTTTTTCATTTTCATAAAAGAATGTTTTAAGGTTTGTATGAGTTAATGATTGTTTGTAAATACGTTTTCTCCAGGCCTGCTATTTCTCCGGGAAGGTGAGCCCTTCTCTCAGCCATTTTTCCAGTTCCCCGGTCCATTGGCGTTTGTAGGTGAAACTGTCACGAAAGCCCCAGCCATGTCCGCCGGTGGGGTAGACATGCAGAGTGGCGGGAACTTTCTGCTCTTGCAGGGCGAGGAAATAGCCGATGCCGTTGATGGGCAGAACGCCTGCATCATCTGCCGACAGCATGATGAATGTTTGCGGCGTTTGGGGAGATACTTGCCGTTCGAGCGAGTACTTCTGTTCCAGTTCGGCGGAAGGCGTTTCTCCGAGGAGGTTTTTGCGTGAACCGCTGTGGGTGACTCCTTTCAGCATGGAAATGACGGGATAGAACAAGACCTGAAAATCGGGGCGGGTGGCGTCACTGCTGTATAGTGTGGCAAGAGAAGCCGCCAGATGCCCGCCGGCAGATGCTCCCATGATGCCGATACGGTTGGGATTCACACCCCATTCTTTGGCGTGTTTGCGCATCAGGCGGATAGCTTGTTCGGCGTCCGACAAGGGAACCTCATGGTGTCCGTTGGGCATGCGGTATTTCAATACGGCATACGTGATGCCCTGCGTTGTGAACCATGCCGCCATGTCGTGTCCTTCGTGGTTCATGGCGAGACGGCCGTATCCGCCGCCGGGGCACATGATAACAGCCATGCCGTTGGGTTTTGCCGGACGGTAAACGGTTATGGAAGGATTGACTACATTGGCTACGCGGCCGCCTTCCAAATCTTCCTGATTGCCGGTCAGTCCGTTTGTATTAGGCGCTCCGTCGGGCCATAACGGCAGTTCGACGGGCTTTTGTGCAGACAACATTGTTGTTGCGAATAGTAAGGATAGGAATAGTGTCTTTTTCATAATGAATACGGTTTTATATCATCAGCATTCAGAACATAGCGAAGAATGGCTGATGATTTCCTATGAACTTATTTCAGTATCTCCGCAGCTTATTTCGCTTTCATCGAAGCTTTGACGAGATAGAATATCAGGATAGCGTAAGCACCCAGTGCCAGTACTTCGGACCATGTGTTGTTGAGCCATGCGTCGTTCACAAGGTTCACACCGCCGAAGCGCATTGCCGCGCTTACCACGCCCATCAGTGCGCCGCCGGCTATGAAACCGGATGCCAGCAGTGTACCTTTTTCACCGCGTTCGGCATTGAGGGCAGCATCCTTGCTGCGGCTGGTTACGTACCAGTTGACGGCGCCACCCACTACCAACGGAACGTTCAGCTCCAGTGGGATGAACATGCCCAGCGCAAAGGCAAGTGCAGGTATCTTGCAAAAATTCAGTACGATAGCCAGCACAGCACCGATGCCATAAAGCAGCCAGGGTGCGCCTACACCGTTCATCAACGGTTCGATGACAGCCGCCATTGCATTGGCCTGCGGGGCAGCCAGTTGTCCGCTGGTGAATCCGTATGTCTTGTTCAGGATAATCATTACGCCGCCTACGGTAGCTGCCGAAACGATTGTTCCGAGGAATTTCCATGCTTCCTGCTTTACGGGGGTGCTTCCCAGCCAGTAGCCTATTTTCAGGTCGGTGATGAAGCCGCCTGCCATAGAAAGCGCCGTACAAACCACACCGCCCATGACCAGTGCGGCTACCATTCCGCCCGGGCCTTTCAGACCTACTGCTACCATTACTACCGATGCAAGTATCAGCGTCATAAGTGTCATGCCCGATACCGGGTTTGTGCCCACAATGGCAATGGCATTAGCAGCTACGGTGGTAAAGAGGAATGATATGCCTGCAACCAACAGGATAGCCACCAATGTGTGCAGCAGGTTGCCCTGCATCACATCAAAGTAGAAGAACAGCGTCACCAGTACCAGCGTGATGATGGAGCCGATAGCATGATCTTCATGGAAAGGTCGCGTTGCGTGCGTTTCACGTTGGCTTCCGCATCGGCTTTGCCACCCATCTCTTTGGCAGCCAGTCCTACGGCGCTCTTGATGATGCTCCATGACTTGATGATGCCGATGATACCCGCCATTGCAATGCCGCCGATACCGATGCTCTTGGCGTAGTATTTGAAGATTTCTTCCGGAGCCATTGCGCCTACGGTGGCGGTAATCTCAGGATTCCATTGGTTCAGCACGCTGTCTCCCCAGATGAGGGACATGCCGGGAATGATAATCCACCATACGGCAAGCGAACCGGCACAGATGATGGAAGCGTATTTCAGTCCGACGATGTAGCCCAGACCCAAAACGGCAGCTCCGGTATTTACCTTGAACACGAGCTTGGCTTTCTCGGCCAGCATTTCGCCGAAGCCGCATACGCGGGTTGTGAAGTTCTCGTTCCACCACCCGAAAGTGGCTACGATGAAGTCGTACAGACCTCCGATGATACCTGCCAACAGCAACGGCTTTGCCTGGCTACCGCCTTTCTCGCCCGATACAAGCACTTGCGTCGTTGCGGTGGCTTCGGGGAAAGGATATTGGCCATGCATGTCGCTGACGAAATATTTGCGGAACGGAATTAGGAAAAGAATACCCAACACGCCACCCAGCAATGAACTGATGAATACTTGCGTGAATGTTACGGTGATTTCCTCAGGATAGCTTTCCTGCAGGATGTACAGTGCGGGCAGGGTGAAGATTGCACCTGCCACGATGACGCCGGAGCTGGCTCCGATGGATTGTATAATGACATTTTCGCCCAGCGCGTTCTTGCGTTTGGCTGCGCCTGATACGCCGACGGCGATAATGGCAATGGGAATGGCTGCTTCGAACACTTGTCCCACTTTCAATCCAGATAGGCTGCCGCCGCCGAAAAGAGGATTGCCATAGCGATACCCCACAGCACCGACCAAAGGTTTACTTCGGGATATTTCTTGTCGGGACTCATCAAGGGGTTGTAGACTTCTCCCGGCTTCAGTGCGCGGAACGCATTTTCCGGCAAGCCGGTCAGTTTCTCTTCTTCTTGTTTCATAATAGCTGTTTTATTGTTTATTGTTATGATTGCGATATGTATCGGTTATAGGCTTCAAAGAAAGCAAAAAAAGGAGAATTGAAAAATTCTCCTTTATTCTGTATCATAAAAACGATTATTTGGCGTCTTTGGCAGTCATGTCGCCTTCCACAAAGAGCCGGAGCATTTCGGTCTTGGCATTGCTGCGCAACGTAATGGACTTCTTGAAGTGTCCGGGGTATTTGCCCGTACCGTTGTAAGTAATCTTGATTGTTCCTTTCTTTCCGGGCATTACAGGCTCCTGCGTATATTCGGGCACTGTACATCCGCAAGATGCCACTGCCTGATGAATTACCAGCGGGGCATCTCCTACGTTGGTGAAAGTGAAAGTGCAGCTCACCACCGGACTGCTTTCGGAGAATGTACCGAAGTTATGGGTGGTTTTGTCGAATTTAATATCTGCCTGGCCTTGTGCGTGGCATAACCGATACCCATAACCAGCATCAACATATAAAAAGCAAGTTTCTTCATGTCTTTATCTTTAATTTAGTTACACAGTGCGCAAAGGTAAGCCATTTCTGCAAAAATCATTCGTATTTTATGCGAAATAGTATTAAATCCGGGATATTGCCTATCTTTGTTTCCTTTATCAACGAATAGAAACTTATGGACTATCAGCTAAATACGCGCTTGAATGGCAATATCGCGATGACCTCCCGTTTCATGAAACAAGCGGCTGCAACGGGACAAGACTTTGTATAAGTTCCTGTGGGTGCAGAACGGTTCGCTTGCTGTTGAGGTGGACCACATACCCATGAGATTGGCAAAGGACGAAATCATTACGCTTACCCCGTTGCACCATTTGGAGGTGAAAGAGGTGGAAGGCGAGTACCTGACTTTGGCTTTCAACAGTAACTTCTATTGCATCTTCGGACATGATGACGAAGTGTCCTGCAACGGCTTCCTGTTCTATGGTTCATCTCAGGTGATGCGTCTGGAACTCTCGGAAGAACAGTCGTCCGGGCTGCACGATATAGTCCGCGGCTTCTGCCGGGAATCGGCCATTAGCGACAGTTTTCAGGAGGAGATGCTGCGTATTATGCTGAAGCGCTTCATCATCACCTGCACACGTATAGCCCGTACAAAGTTCAGTGTGGGGAGGGAGCATGAAAAGGCTTTCGACATCATTCGGCAGTTCTATGTGCTGGTAGACGGAAACTTCCGCGAGAAGAAGCAGGTGCAGGACTATGCCGGTATTCTTTGCCGTTCGCCTAAAACGCTATCCAACTTGTTTTCCGCCTGCGGACTGCCTTCTCCGCTTCGCATCATTCACGAACGGATAGAGGCGGAAGCCAAACGCCTGCTGCTCTACACACGAAAAAGCGCGAAGGAAATCGGGGATATTCTGGGCTTTGAGGATTTGGCGACATTCAGCCGTTTCTTCAAGAAAATGACGGGGGAGTGTGTGTCGGAGTACCGGAAAAGGGTGCAACGGGAAGAATTGCCAACAGTTACGGAATAATTGCCATTTCACGTTCCGTCGGAAACAGGGATCTTTGCAAAAACATGAAGATGTGTCAAAACTAACATTAACTATCATTTTACTCTGTCATTCAAGAATCTACTCTCTGTGTGAGTAGGAGAAGAGATGCTTCACTACGTTCTGCATGACAGACTATATATTAGCGTAAGAAATAAAAGATATTTTGAGCGAAATGATAGGCTTGTCAGAGTTTTGACACCCTCACTAAAAACAATAAAAATTATGAAAACGAAATTGCAAAAACTGTTTCTTACACTGCTGACACTGGCCGCTTCTTCCCAAAAATTGGGCGTTAATCTGATCCGCGTGGCCATTCTCGTGATATTTGTATGGATAGCGGCCTGAAATTCTGGAATTATGAAGCCGAGGGAATTGTTCCGTTCGTGGCAAACAGTCCGTTTATGAGTTTCTTCTATAACAAGGCGGCGCCGGAATACAAGGAGTATAAACTGAAGGAGGGTGAGTTCAATGAGGTGAAACACCAATGGCACATGGAGAACAATACCTACGGTTTCTCCCACGGTCTTGGAATACTGATTATGGCAATAGGTATCCTTACTTTTTTGGGTATATTCTCTCCTCAAATTGGGCTGGCGGGAGCTGCGCTGGCGGTCATAATGACACTCGGTACGCTTTCTTTCCTTGTTACCACCCCCGAAGTGTGGGTTCCGATTTGGGAAGTGGGGAGCATGGTTTTCCTTTGCTGACCGGGGCGGGACGTCTGGTGATAAAGGATACCGCTATTCTTGCCGGAGCTCTTGTGGTGCTGGCAGACAGCGCAAAAAAGGTCTTGAACCGGTTCGAGAAATGAGACTATGAAAAAGTGGGATGCTGTTGCAATGGTTTTCATCTTCTTTTTATAGCGATTTGTTCGGGGAGAGTTTGCGTATCTCCCCGAAAATTCCGAATATTGCGCCCGGAAATGAGAAGTGCGTACCTGAAACTCCTAATCCGGTAATTCAAATTGAACAGCGAAACTATACATATAGAGAACCTTTCTATCGGCTATCCCGGTAAGAATGATGTGAAAGTGGTGGCGGACGGCATCTGTGCCGGCATCAACAGCGGTGAACTGACCTGTCTGTTGGGAGCCAACGGAGTGGGCAAGTCCACACTGCTCCGGACATTGTCCGCCTTTCAGCCAAGCTGGGCGGAGAGATACGTATTCAGGGCAGGGAGATCGAGACTTATACCGACAAGCAGTTGTCACGCGTCATCAGTGTGGTGCTGACGGAGAAGTGCGACCTCCGCAATATGTCCGTTACGGAATTGGTGGGGCTGGGACGCACCCCTTATACAGGTTTTTGGGGCGTGTTGACACAGGAGGACAAGCATGTGGTGGAACACTCCATTGCTTTGGTCGGCATCCCTCACCTGGCACACCGCATGGTGCATACGTTGAGCGACGGCGAACGTCAGAAAGTGATGATAGCCAAAGCGCTGGCTCAGGAGACGCCTGTGATTTATCTGGATGAGCCTACCGCTTTCCTCGACTTTCCCAGCAAAGTGGAAATGATGCAACTGCTGCATCACCTCAGCAGGCGGACGGACAAGACTATTTTTCTCTCTACGCACGATCTTGAACTGGCTCTGCAAATTGCCGACAAAATCTGGCTGATGGATAAGGCGAATGGGGTAACTATCGGTACGCCGGAGGATCTTTCGCTGAACGGCAGTCTTGGTAGTTTCTTTGCCCGCAAAGGCATTGTGTTCGATCCGGAGAGCGGATTGTTCAGGGTGGATAATGAATATGCCTCGCAGGTACGCCTTTCCGGTAGTGGACAGAGGTATGCCATGATGCGCAAGGCTTTGCAACGCAACGGCATCTTTGCCGGCCGCGACGTGGAAGCAGAAACGCACGTTGAAACGGACGGGTGTACGGAGGAGGAGACAAGGTGTTTGTTGTGCATCAGCCCGGCAAAGAGCCGGTGTGTCTTTCCGGTATCGGAGAGGTATTGGCGAAACTCCTACCGGAACTTATATCCTATGGTAAAGAATGAGGCGAAGTTCTTGGGCAAGTAGCCTTGAAACTCTTCCGTCTCGATTACCTGTCTCAACTGCTGGTTGACTTTCACCAGTCCTACCTGTGCTTCTGCACCGATGATGAACCGACGGTATTCAAATGCTATTTCAATGATGACGCCGCCGTCCAGCCTTCTGTTTCCCGCTTTATTCTCCAATACACTGCCGAATGTGCTTGTCCGGAAGCGGTAATAGCCGTCGTGACCGCTGTGGGCGTAATCCTGTTTGATGCTGCCGGATGTCTTTCCGCCTACACCGCAAGCAATGTACGGACCCAAGCCCAATGAGGCGTGGTAGTTTTCGCCCAGCGGCAGTCGTGCGGCAACCATTACGGGTATCTGTAAGTACAATTCGTGCATCTTGGCATGTTCCACATATTGCATATCGTCTTTGCCGCCTATGGATACAAATTCCAGGGCGGATTGCAGTGCCAGGTCCTGTTCAGCGTATATTCCGCACCTACTCCCGCTTTATAGGCTGTTTGCGTGTCACTGCCGGAGTGTCTTCCATAGAGGCGGGAGGTGCCGATTCCAGCCTCTGCATAGAAAGAGAGGGATGATTGGCCCCAAACGGCTGATGCGGCAACTAAGAGGCCGATTATCATCATTATCTTTTTCATACGTATGTTCTCTGTTTTTTGATCTTCTGACTGAATGTTTGAAATCTCATGTGCCGGATGTCAAAGATAGCAGTTCCTTTTTAATGTCTTTTTTCGTCTTGCAGGATGAATTATTTTGTCTTACGGGATGAAATATTTCGTCTCGTGAGATGAATTATTTCATCTCATGGGACGATTTTTTTTATCTCGCGAGACGGATTTTCCATGTTCGTAAGAGAGAGTGAAGGGTATGTATGCGCCGGATTTTTTTACTTTAATGCACTCTCTATGAGGTAATTCTCCGCTTTTGCCAGTGTTTCCGGTTTACCGATGTCGAACCAGTGGCAGCTTTGAAGCGGATAGCCTTGTATACGGGTTGTCTTGCAGACGGACAGATAGAAAGGGATAATGGAAAATTTCCCTTCCCATTGGGCACTTTCCATTTGGCGGAAAATGGAAGGGGATATGACATGAATGCCGCCAAAGCCAACTTTCCCTATATTCTCCTTCTTGGAAAACGAAGTCTCCGGGCTTGGTTTCGCCTGTGGATTTGTTTATCCAGCCATGCAGAAGATTGTCATCGTCCAATAGCAGATACCGGGAGGTTTGTCGTTCGCTGACAAGCAGTGTGGCTTCGGCGTTACTTTCCCTGTGATGCCTGTAAAGCTCTGCAAGATCTACGTCGCAGATAATATCGGCATTGTGCACAAGAAAGGGTTCGTTGCCGTCCAAAAAGGGACGCGCTTTCTTTATTCCGCCACCGGTGTCGAGCAATCTGTCCCGTTCATCGCTGATGTGGATGGTGGCTCCGAAATCATTGTGGGTGCGGAGAAACTCGATGATCTGTTCGCCGAAATGGTGGATGTTGATCGTAATATCATTGAATCCGGCATCTTTCAGCCGTAGGATCACACGTTCCAACATCGTTTTCCCGGCTATGGGAACAAGGGCTTTGGGGGTGTGGTCCGTCAGCGGACGAAGGCGCGTGCCCAGTCCTGCGGCAAATATCATTGCTTTCATTATCTCATTGCTTTTTAGCGTTTTGCGTTGAAAGTCTGTTCAATATTCTGTTCTCTGTGCATAAGGTTCACTTGTACGCCGAACTTTTTGTTCAGGTGTTCGGCCAGGTGTTGTGCCGAATATACGGAGCGATGCTGCCCGCCTGTGCAGCCGAAGCATACGGAGAGACTGGTGAAGCCGCGTTCCATGTATCGCTTTACGGAAGCATCTACCAGAGCGTATACGTGTTCAAGGAAAACGGCTATTTCCCCGTCTTCTTCGAGGAAACGGATAACGGGTTCGTCAAGTCCGGTGAAAGGCTTATAGCGTTCGTACTTGCCGGGATTGTTTACGGCGCGGCAGTCGAATACAAAGCCGCCGCCATTGCCGGAGGAGTCTTCGGGGATTCCTTTCTTATAGGCAAAGCTGGTGACTTTCACTACCAGGCGCCGCTTTTGCAGGTCGTCGGTGAATTGTTTCAGTTCGGTCAGTTCGTGCAGGACTTTGCAGAGGTAGGGGTATTCGGGGTAAGGTTCTTGCAACAGTTGGCGCAGGTTTTCAATGGCGAAAGGCACACTTTGGATGAAGTGGGGCTTCTTCTCGAAGTAACCGCGAAAACCGTATGCGCCCAATACCTGCATGGTGCGGAACAGTACGAAGTGACGAAGCTGGGCATAGAAATAACTTTCGTCCACCGGTTGGTATTTACGCAGCGCTTCTATATACTCTTTCAGAAGCTCCTGACGCAAGCTGTCGGGATAATTGGCTTTGGCTTGCCATAGGAATGAAGCCACGTCGTAGTAGACAGGCCCTTTACGCCCGCCCTGAAAGTCGATGAGCCAGGGTTCGCCATCCTTGATCATTACGTTGCGGCTTTGGAAGTCGCGGTACATGAAAGTAGCGGAACTGCTGCGGAGCAATACATCCGCCATTTTCTGAAAATCATCCTCCAGACGGTCTTCCTGAAAGTCCATGCCGGTTGCTTTGAGGAAACAGTATTTGAAGTAGTTCAAGTCCCACAGGATGCTGCGGCTGTTGAACTCCGCCTGCGGATAGCAGTAGGAGAAGTCCATGCCGTCGGCTCCGGCAAACTGTATGGCAGGCAGCAGGCGGATAGTCTTGCGCAACAGTTGCTTTTCTTCTTCTCCGAATACGCTGGTTTTGCGTCCTTTTTCAATGGCATTGAACAGGAGAGTGTCTCCCAAATCTTCTTGCAGATAGTACACTTCGTCTTCGGAACGGATGAATACTTCGGGTACGGGCAGGCCTTTCCGCCGGAAATGCTCTGCCATATAGAGAAATGCGCGGTTTTCTTCGACGGATTCACCGCTGACACCTATCAGCGTGGGCGTACCTGTGAGACGGAAGTAGCGGCGGTTGGAGCCGGAAGAGGGAAGTTCGTCAATGGTTTCGGGTTCGTGTCCGGTATGTACGGTGTAGAGTTTCTTCAGTTCTTCGGTTATCATAGCGTTTTTTTTATATTTGGCAGCTAAGATAAGGTTTTTGTCGGAAACATGTTAACCTTTGCCAAATAAATCCATGCCAGATAAGTTTTTTCCTGATTTATTATCATCAAAATGTTAATAACAGCACACTCCTCTTAAACCATGTTATAAGTTGGGCTTTGGCGCTCCGATAATTTGGAGATTCCCGAAATGTCCGTATCTTTGTAATGTGTTTTTCATAGTATTAGATTTAAGGTTAACAAAAAGATTGGCTGTCTGGGATAGATAGCCTTTTTTTATGCCTTGCAGTGTGCAATGCCCATGCACCGTACACGATTGCTTGTATCCACAGCGTCAGCATCTGAGGCCAAATGTCGGCAAGAGTGGCACCCATTGAATTCAGTTGGACGAAAGCGAGCACCGCGGGAGCTGCGGGAAAAATGTAGTGCACCGCCTGCCAATACCAAGGCATCAGTCCAGAGGATAGGAAACGCCCGAAAGGAAGATGTAGCCCACAGAAAAGAATGCTATCATCAGTAGCGGGGCTTCCGGGTCGGTGAACCAGCGGGACAGGGCAAGCGCAAAGAAACTTGTGGCAAGCAGAAAAGGTATCATCATCACGACAATGTCCAATCCGTTGCCGATATTGGGAATACTGAAAATGTGCGGGAGCAATCCCAGCAGGAACAACGAGAACACCACATACAGCATTACATATACAAAACTCCTTCCCGATACGATGCGCAGCGCATCCTTTAGGGAACAGGCGTTCATCATGGAAATTCCTTTCCGCCTTTCTTCGGCTTCTTCACCTGTCAGCATGGCAATCACCATTAGCATCGTCTGAAAGATGATGACAATCATTACGGCGGGGATCAGGTAGGAACCATATCCTTCGGTATAGTTGTAAAGGGCCGTCCCTGATACGTTGACGGGGGCGGATGATGCGACGGCCAACAACCCCTGTGGCGGCAGAAATACAGCTCCGGCAGATCGGTGGGCATCGTTTACGGCCAGCATAACGCGTGAGGCGGCTTCTTGCAATCCCTTGAAATTGAGGAACGCGTCTGTTGCCGCATATAGGGTGAATACGGAGGTTTCACCGCGGGCCACACGTGTCTCGAAATCGGAGGGAATATAAAGTATGCCGGTGACTTCGCCTTTCTTCATCCATTCGCGGGCTTCAAGGATGTTTGGAGTCCGGGCGCGGACCGAAGTCTGCGGAGCTGCATCCAGCCAGCGCACGTATTCCCGGCTGAGTGCGGAATGGGAGAGGTCGACTACGGCAACCGGAGCTTTGCGCACCAGGTTGGGGGCATACATGTAGTTATAGAGTAAACCGTAGAGGAATATACCGCCTGCCAACACCAGAAGGATTGCAGGATTGGTGGAGATGGCTTTCCATTCATGGCGAATAACATCACCTAAGGACGGCATTCCGTTCCCGGCAGTATGTGCCAATGATTCCTGTGGGGGTGCTTTTTCAGTTACTTCCTCCGATATTGTTTTCCGTATCCACCATTTCAGTAAAGGTAGAATCAATACTCCCAACAATAGGAATATCAGGAGTATAGCAACCGATTGCCATAAATAGGCAAAACCTGCATTGAAATAGATCATTGCCTGTGACGCTTCGGTGAAGTGCCGCACCGGGAACAGGTAGGAAGCTGCATCAACCGGTGCGTACATAGCCGCCACCGGAAATGTAACCCCTGACAGTGTAGCCCCCAAAGAACCTATCATTGAAACCACGCTGATGATGTAGCTATCTTGGGAAAAACAGAGAATATCAGTACCGCCAATGCCTGTGTGGCCATGATGAAGAGCACTGTAATGGCATTCATCAGCCACAGGCTGCCCTGAAACGGTATATGCAGCGGGCCGAATAAGACGTAGTTCGCCAATATGCCTATGGCAGAGAATACAAGGGTATAGGGCAGCAGCTTCCCTGCGACAGCGGCAAGGATGCTGGTATTTTGCAGGTTGGCAGGATCTTTATCCGGAGGTGTGGCAGCCCGCATCCAGTTTTGCGTGGTACCGAACTTGAATTCGCTTCCTATGGAGTAGACCGTTACAAGTAAAATCAGTATTTGGAACAAAACGAAGAAAAACGGCTGGCTCAGATAGATAGAGTAATCCATGTCAGGATTATAGAGTGGGTGCGTATCGGCTTCTACCGGAAGGAGGAACGTTTGCATCTGTCCCTGTTCCACCCCCAGCGCTTGTGCCTGTATGATGATAGGGGACAGGGCTATTGGAACGAGGGTGGTTTCGAATGTAGCCATTAGTTCGCTTCCTACCGAGAGAAGGGCGTAATGGTAGTAATAGGTCAGCGTTGCGTCCGTTCCGCTGACTGCTTTCTGCTCAAACCGGGGAGGAATGGACAGGTAACCGTATATTTCTTTCTGCTGCAACGCCTGACGTGCTGAAGCTTCATCGGTGAAGTGCTTCGCCACCCGAAAAGCAGGGGCGGCCGATATGCGTCGGGATATGCTGCGTGAAGTCGCGGTATTGTCCCGGTCTACGATGCCGATGGGTATGTTCTCCATTTGTCCGTTCCCGAAGATAGTAGCCATGAAGAACAGGCAGAATAAGGCAGGATGACACACACGCCGAGATAAAGGCGGCGTGAGGTGATACGGTGATATTCGCGGAGGAAAACATTATATAGTAAATTCATGATGAGAGGTTGGTGATTAGTGATTAGCGGTCGGCGTGAGTCAGCAGCACCGACATTCCCGGTCTTAGCCCTTCCACAGCCTGTACAGGACGTGCATGTATTTCAAAGGTCTGCATGTCGTAGCTCCCTGTTTGCTTGGTGGATTTCCAAGTGGCGAAGCTGCCCAGCGCTGATGTAATAGATGCGGAACTCTATGTCTTTCTTGTCAAGTGCGGGAACATCGGCTTTGAAAGTTCCGCCTATCTTGAACTGAGGCATCAGGTCTTCCCGAATATTCAAGACCGCGTGCACATCGTTCATTACAATCAGGTTCATAATGGGAGTGCCCGGAGCCACCAGCTCGCCGCGTTTCGGGAAGATAGTGGCTATCTGTCCGTCTTCGGGAGCTATGAGCTTGGAGTCCACCAAAAGGGCGGATACTTCATCGACAGTGCTGCGGGCGGCGTCTACAAGGCTGCGGGCAGCAGCGCGGTCTTCACTTTGCGCACCGTCCACTGCCATTTGGTATTGTTGGTACGCAGCTCGTTCGGCGGCTGTGCGGCTTTGTACATGGCTTCCACTTCGTCCTTTCGCTGCTCGGTGACGACGCTGTCTTTGTAAAGGGTTAGGACACGCCGGTAGGTGGTTTGGGCAAGGGTGAGGTCGCTTTGCGTCTTGTTCCATAGCTGCCGGGCTGTGGCAATGATTTGTCGGCGCGTTCCGGCATCAATCTTTTTGTTCTGCTCTTGCGCCACTTGTTCCAAAGCATTCACTTGGCGGTACTTGGCTTCGATAGTGGACTGTTGATGACGACGAGCGTATCACCTGCCTTGACCCATTCGCCTTCCTCCACGAGAAAGGAATCTATGCGGCCGGGGAGTTTCCCGCTGATGCGTATCTCTGTGGCCTCTATTTGTCCTTGCAGCACCATTGGCTGCCGGCTCATAAGTAACATTCCGATGATTGATACCACTACGGTAACGATTAAAATAACGATGAATGTGATGCTGATAGTTTTATTATTGATATTCATTTTATATAAGTATAAAGTATGGAGTATAAGCCTTAATTTTCAATTCTCATTTTATCAAACCGTTCCGGTATTCCGCATAGCGCCAGCAGGTTCATCAGTGCAACATCGTACTCATAATATGCCGCCAGACGGGCCACGCGTACGGTTGCCAGCATGTTTTCGGCATCTATCACTTCTGTGCTTGTGGCCATGCCTTCGGTGAATGATTTCTTGCGGATGCGGACCAGCTCTTCACTCAGTTCGATAGTGCTGTTCAGGCGCGTACATTGTCCTGAGACTTCTGCATTTGTGTGTAGAGCTTGTCAATGCCTACACTTAAATCGTCTTTGGCCTTTTCCTGTCCTATGGCAAGGGTCTGCTGGGCTATTTTTGATTGGCGTATCCGCTTTTCTCGTGCCAGCCCGTCAAAGAGATTCCAAGTAAATCCTACTCCTATCATGGTGCGGGGGACGAGGTTGCTTTGAATACCATGTGCATATAAGGTCTGTTTGCCAAACACTGCAATGTCGGGCAGGTATCCGCTCTGGTCGATACGGAGCTGTTGCTTGGCGATGTGCGACTGCAACTGCAATTGGTTGACGGTGTAGTTCTCGGTCCGCATGGCTTGCAAGAACTCCTCTTGAGCAGGAAGGACGGTGTTGATGAAGAGTGGGGAGATGGGCTGTATGGTGCAGGTATCTTCCATGTTGAGCAGTGTGCGCAAGGCATTTTGCAGCACTGCGGCCTCTTTCTGCGAGGCTTCCAGTGAGCGTTGCGCTTCGTCCATATTCACTTGGGCGAAGAGGCGTCCGGCTTTGTCTATCATTCCGGCAGCCTCCAGCTTTAGGGCATTTTTGTAATGTTGTTGCAGACTGTTGTAGGTGTCTTGGCGCACACGTACCACTTCTTGTGCCAGGCGCAGGCCGAAATAGCTCTCTGCCAAAAGGATACGCTGTGTGGCATCGGTTTGTTCCCGGTTCTCGCGTGCCATGTCTATCATCGTGTTTCCTATTTTGCCGGCGCGGATACGTTTGCCGCCGGAGAATACAATCCATTCGGCTGTCAACCCTACCGTTGTGAGGTTACGCGGTGCAAGTGGAAAGACGAGTGTGTGGCTGCCTATCTGGTCGAGGATGCCGCTGATGAACTGGTCGTCCGGAACGAGGTTGTGTACGAAGTCTTTGGCAGGATCTGTAAATTGCGAAAGAGGCTGCTTTACTTCTATTTTTTCGGACAGGTGTACGAATGTTCCTGCACCTTGCAGACTTGGATACCACAGAGCGTTCAACTTGTCACGTTCTGCACGTGCGGCTTCGATGCCCTTGTCGGCTATCTTCAGGCTCCGATTACCCTGCTGCATTTGCCGTAAGGCGTCGTCAAAACTCAGGGAGAGGGTTTGTGCCGTTATGGAAATTCCCGTTCCCAAGAGGATGATAAGTAAGATTTGTTTCATATGTCAGGTTTATCGTTTAGGTTGAAATGATAATCTCTCAAACATTCCTTGTGAAAGATTGTTCATTTTGAAAGTATGCAAGGAAAGATACAGAGTCTTATATTCATATAAAGACAGTATAAACAAACTTTCGCTTTATATCTTCTATAAAAAGGATTTTGTATCTTTGTCATCTGAATTAAAATCATGCAGCGCGTTTGAACACTATGCTGGTTTTATTCTTTTATGAAAGAAGATGATTGACAAAGAAATAAGTAATCTGACAGCTATTGATACATTGATCCGGCAAGAACAGCCTTTTGCCGTCTATCGTATTCCCGGAGAGGCAGCTCCCCATTTGCTGATGCAGGCAACGGGGAATGTCCGTCTGTTGCACGACCTTGAAGAGTTGGATGGGGAAAGAGGATTCGTCATTGCACCGTTCCGGGTGAGTGAGGAGAGTCCGATTGTGCTGATACAACCGGAAGAACCGGAACATTTCCTGCTGCCCGATGAGTATTCGGAAGAAGAACAGGAGGCCTTCCGGTTGTTTCAGGAGCAGGAAACATTTTCGGAAACTTATACAGAAGGGTATGAGACTTGTTTCCGGACATTTATAGAAGCCTTGCGCAGTAAGAGGTTTGATAAATTAGTACTTTCACGCAAATCCGTCATTGGACAGTTTCCGGATTTCTCCCCTTCGGCAGTGTTCCATGCTGCATGCAAACATTATATTCATTCTTACGTATATTTGTGCTACACCCCCCGGACCGGTGTATGGATGGGCAGCACTCCCGAAATTATCTTATCAGGAGAAAAGGACGAGTGGAGTACGGTGGCATTGGCAGGTACCTGCCTTTGCAGAATGGTAATTTGCCGCAGGAATGGGGTGAGAAGAATAGGCAAGAACAGGACTATGTTGTATCTTATATCCGCCGGCAACTTCTTTCATTAGACATTCATCCTGCGGAGAGCGGTCCGTATCCAGCTTATGCCGGAGCATTGTCACATTTAAAAACGAGTTTCATTTTACTTTGAGAGATAACCGGAAACTGGGAAGTCTTCTGAAAGTTCTGCATCCCACTCCGGCTGTATGCGGACTGCCTAAGGAGGAAGCATACCGGTTTATACTGGAAAACGAAGGCTATGACCGCCGTTATTATTCCGGTTTCATCGGATGGCTCGATCCTTCCGGAAAGACCGACTTATATGTGAACCTGCGGTGTATGCACATTGAAAACGGACAATTGTCTTTTTATGCCGGCGGCGGATTGCTGGCTTCTTCGGAACTGAACGACGAATGGCTGGAAACGGAAAAGAAACTGCAAACCATGAAACGTCTGTTAAGGATTCCCTCCCATGATTCATTAACCACTAATCACTAACCACCATGTATACAGACAAAAAGAATATCCTCCAACTGGCGGCGCTTCTCGAAGCGTACGGAATTACTAAGGTTGTGTTGTGTCCCGGTAGCCGCAATGTCCCTATCGCGCACACTTTGTCCAATCATCCGGCTTTTACTTGTTATGCAATGACAGATGAGCGGAGTGCCGGTTATTTTGCCCTTGGACTGGCTTTGAATAGCGGTAAACCTGTTGCGGTTTGCTGCACTTCGGGCACCGCCTTATTAAATCTTCATCCGGCTGTGGCAGAGGCTTTTTATCAGAAAGTGCCTTTGATAGTTATTTCCGCCGACCGCCCCGCAGCCTGGATCGGACAAATGGACGGACAGACACTTCCGCAGCCGGATGTGTTCCGGACATTGGTCAAGAAGTCCGTCAATCTTCCCGAAATTCATACGGACGAGGATGAATGGTTCTGCAACCGCCTGATAAATGAGGCCCTGTTGGAAACCAATCATCATGGGAAAGGACCGGTGCATATCAATGTACCTGTTTCCGAACCGCTATTCGGTTTCACAACGGCTGCATTGCCGGGAGTGCGCGTCATCACCCGCTATCAAGGTTGAACATCTACGACCGCGATTATAATGACCTCATCGACCGCATGAACAAATACCGAAAGCGGATGATCGTGGTAGGGCAAATGAATCTTATTTATCTGTTTGAAAAACGATATACCAAACTGCTGTATAAGCATTTTGCCTGGCTGACGGAGCATATCGGCAATCAGACTGTTCCGGGTATCCCTGTGAAGAATTTTGATACGGCGCTCTATGCCATGCCCGAAGAGCAAATGAACCGGATGGCTCCCGACCTGCTGATTACTTACGGAGACACATCGTGTCCAAACGATTAAAGAAATTCCTTCGCCAGCATCCACCAAAGAGCATTGGCATGTGTCACCGGATGGAGAGGTGACTGATCTTTACTGCTCATTGACTACGGTAATAGAGATGGACCGTTTGAGTTCCTGGAAAGATAGCAGGCCTGCTGGAAAATCACACTCCCGAATATCCCGCATTTGGGAGGACTATTGCAAGGCTGTTCCCGAACCGGAGTTCGCATATTCGGAAATGGCGGCAGTGGGTGTATTGATAAAGTCTTTGCCGGAAAAGTCTGTTTTGCATCTGGCCAACAGCTCGGTGGTGCGCTATGCTCAATTGTATGCCATTTCTCCCACCATTGAGGTATGTTGCAACCGGGGAACCAGTGGCATAGAAGGTTCGCTATCCACAGCCGTCGGTTATGCGGCAACTTCCGATAAACTGAATTTTGCAGCTATCGGAGACTTGAGTTTCTTCTATGATATGAATGCGTTGTGGAATGTCAATGTCGGTTCTATCTGCGCATCCTTTTATTGAACAATGGTGGCGGAGAAATTTTCCATACATTGCCGGGGCTTGAAATGTCGGAGGCTTCGCATAAGTTTATTACAGCGGTTCATAAACCTCAGCCAAAGGCTGGGCGGAAGAACGGGGATTCCTTTACCTGCGTGCGGAGAATGACGGGCAACTGGCGGAGACCATGCAAACTTTCACTTGTCCGGAAACTGTGGAACGGCCCATTTTGCTGGAAGTATTTACCGATAAGGATGAAGATATCCGGATGTTGAAGAATTATTATCACCAATTAAAATAGAATATAAATTATGCTGACACAAAGAGAGTGGACTACCATCAGGGAATATGAAGATATTCTTTTTGATTATTATAACGGAATTGCCCGTATTACCATCAATCGCGAACGCTACCGTAACGCATTCACTCCGACTACAACTGCCGAAATGAGTGATGCATTGCGCATTTGTCGTGAGGAAGCGGATATTGACGTGATTGTCATCACCGGAGCCGGAGACAAGGCTTTCTGTTCGGGAGGTGATCAGAATGTAAAAGGGCGCGGCGGATATATCGGTAAAGACGGCGTACCCCGTTTGAGTGTATTGGATGTGCAGAAACAGATCCGCAGTATCCCGAAACCTGTAATTGCCGCTGTAAACGGTTTTGCTATCGGTGGCGGGCATGTGCTTCATGTGGTGTGCGACTTGTCTATCGCTTCCGAGAATGCTGTTTTCGGTCAGACAGGTCCTCGTGTAGGCAGTTTTGATGCCGGTTTCGGTGCATCTTATCTGGCGCGTGTGGTAGGGCAGAAGAAAGCGCGTGAAATCTGGTTCCTTTGCCGCAAGTATAACGCACAGGAAGCTTTGGAAATGGGGCTGGTTAATAAAGTAGTGCCTTTGGAGCAACTGGAAGACGAATATGTGCAATGGGCGGAAGAGATGATGCAGCTCAGCCCGCTGGCTTTGCGCATGATTAAAGCCGGACTGAATGCGGAGCTGGACGGACAGTCCGGTATTCAGGAACTGGCAGGCGATGCGACATTGCTTTATTATCTGACGGATGAAGCGCAGGAGGGAAAGAACGCGTTTTTGGAAAAACGTAAGCCGAATTTCAAACAATATCCCAAATTTCCCTGATTATTGTAATGAATTGTAAGATAGATATTATTCCCCGGTTGCTGCACTTTAAGCAACCGGCGGGAACTTCCCGCGGAGTGTATACAACCCGGAAAGTGTGGTATCTTCATCTGACTTCTCCCGACTATCCGGGCAGGACAGGAATAGGAGAGTGCGCTCCTCTGCCTGCATTGAGTTGTGATGATCTTCCGATTACGAGGATATACTTGTCAAGCTTGTCGCCGGTTGGAGGACTGCGGGGGAGATTTGGATGTGGAGTCTTTACGCAATTACCCTTCCATTTTGTTTGGGTTGGAGACGGCTGTACGGCATTTCCGGATTGGAGCTGGGCGCTCTATGATACGGCTTTTTCGCGCGGAAAGGCAGGGGTTCCGATAAACGGGCTTATCTGGATGGGAGACTTTGACAGGATGCTTACCCGGATAGAAGAAAAAATGGCAGCCGGTTTTCGTTGCATCAAACTGAAAATAGGCGCTATCAACTTTGATGAAGAGCTGGCTTTGCTTCGCCATATACGTGCGCATTTTTCTTCTAAGGAAATAGAGTTGCGTGTGGATGCCAACGGCGCTTTCTCTCCGGTTGATGTGATGGAGAAACTGAAACGTTTGTCCGAGTTGGATTTGCACTCTATTGAGCAGCCTATACGTACAGGACAGTGGGAAGAAATGGCGCGCCTTGCTTCCGACTCTCCGTTGCCGATAGCTTTGGACGAAGAGCTGATTGGTTGCAATACTCCGGAAGGAAAGCGGAAACTGCTTTCGGCGGTCAATCCGCAGTATATTGTTCTCAAGCCCTCTCTTCATGGAGGAATATGCGGGGGGAATGAGTGGATTGCCGAAGCGGAAAAACGGCATATCGGCTGGTGGATTACTTCCGCTTTGGAATCTAATATCGGTTTGAATGCAATTGCCCAATGGTGTGCTACATTTGACAATCCGCTGCCTCAGGGGCTGGGAACCGGGCAGCTTTTCACAGACAATGTGGAGATGCCTCTTGAGGTGAGAAAAGATTGTTTATGGTTCTGTAATGATGATATTTAAAGTATTCAATGATATTTGACCGACAACAACAACGCCTGCTGTTAGAGGGAAAAGAGTATGCTCCCGAAGATATATCCCGGCTTGTGGCGGAAGGGGCGGGTAATTGCCCGCCTGCCTTGTGGGATTTGTATCTTTTCCTGAATGAGTGGTTTGATGCTTCTCCGGTTATTACCGTACATACTTCGGGTTCCACAGGCGTCCCGAAAGAGTTGGTTGTGCGCAAGGACCGGATGATGCAAAGCGCACGCCTCACTTGTGAATTTTTGAATCTGCAAGCGGGGGATACTACTTTGTTGTGTATGAATCTCCGTTATATTGGGGCAATGATGATGGTGGTGCGCTCTTTGGTGGCAGGACTGAATCTGGTTGTGCGTCCTGCTTCCGGTCATCCTCTTTCCGATGTCGAAGTACCTCTGAAATTTGCGGCGATGGTTCCTTTGCAGGTTTATAATACGCTTCGTGTTCCTGCCGAGAGGAAGCGGCTGGAGCATACAGATATTCTGATTATCGGTGGCGGGGCGGTGGATGACAGCTTGGAAGCGGAATTAAAGACGATTCCGATAGCGGCTTACTCTACGTACGGCATGACAGAAACATTGTCGCATATTGCGTTGCGCCGCCTGAACGGAGAGGCTGCTTCCAAATGTTATTATCCCTTTCCCTCGGTCGAATTGTCTTTGTCCGCCGAGAATACGCTGATCGTTAAAGCTCCCCTGATTTGTGATGATGTTTTGCAGACTAATGATATTGCCTGTCTCTGTTCGGATGGAGGCTTTACCATTGCCGGACGGAAAGATAATGTCATCAACAGCGGCGGGATCAAGATACAGGCAGAAGAAATGGAAAACAGACTGCAACCGTTTATTCCTGTGCCATTTGCCGTTACAGCAGTTCCCGACCCCCGTTTGGGACAAGCGCTTACTTTACTGATAGCAGGGAAGCCGGATATAAAAGAACTGGAGAATAAGTTGCAGGCGGTGCTGGAAACATATTATCGTCCTAAACATATCTTTATAACAGAATTGATACCGCAAACGGAGAACGGCAAGATTGACCGTACCGGGTGTCGCATTTTAGCTCAACAAATGAACAGACTTCATCCACTGATGTTTGCCGGAACCGGCAGTGACGTCGGTAAAAGCATTATATCTGCCGCTTTTTGCCGTATATTCAAACAAGACGGATACCGGCCGGCACCTTTCAAGGCGCAGAATATGGCCCTTAATTCATACGCTACTCCCGAAGGATTGGAGATAGGGCGGGCTCAAGCTGTACAAGCGGAAGCAGCGGGGGTTCCCTGCCACACAGACATGAATCCGTTACTGCTGAAACCGCAGTCGGACTGTACCTCGCAGGTGGTCTTGAATGGTCGTCCTATCGGCAACCGCAGTGCGTACGCTATTTCCATAAGGAAGGACGAGAGGAATTGCGCCGGGAAGTGTGCGCGGCCTATGACCGTCTTTCGAAAAAATATAATCCCGTTGTATTGGAGGGTGCGGGAAGTATTTCCGAAATCAATCTGCGGGAGGTCGATCTCGTGAACCTTCCTATGGCAATGTACGCCGGAGCCGATGTTATTCTGGTAGCGGATATTGATCGTGGCGGAGTCTTTGCCAGTGTGTATGGTTCGGTAATGTTGCTTACGCCCGAAGAACGCAAGCACGTCAAAGGTATTCTTATCAATAAGTTCAGGGGAGACATACGTCTTTTCGAATCCGGTGTTAAGATGCTGGAAGAGCTTTGCGGCATACCGGTGGTAGGGGTTGTTCCTTATTATAAGGATATATATATTGAGGAAGAAGATTCTCTTGCCCTTGCCACAAAATCTTTGCAGGCAGAGCAGGGGAAAGTGAACATTGCGGTGGTGCTTTTGCGTCATCTCAGTAACTTTACGGATTTCAACGTGTTGGAACGTGACCCTCGCGTACATCTTTTTTATACCAACAATACCGAGGAACTGGCGAAAGCGGATATAATTATTCTGCCCGGCAGCAAAAGCACGCTTGCCGATCTGTATGAGCTCCGCCGCAATGGGGTGGCGCAAGCTGTTATTCGTGCTCATCGTGAAGGGGCTGCCGTCTTGGGCATTTGTGGCGGCTATCAGTTGATGGGGCAAGAGGTATTTGACCCTGATCATGTGGAGGGGGATATAGAACGTTTTGCCTGGTCTTGGGTTGTTGCCTGTAAGCACAAGGATGACGGGAGAGAAAGTGACAAGGCAGGTGAAATTCCAATTGTTTGAAAACGGAGGACGGGCAACTGAAGATGGGACGTTAAAACTTTCTATGTCCGGTTATGAGATACACATGGGCAGTACCGTACCCATTGAGGGAACTTCTGCTTCTCCGTTGAATATGCTGGAAGACGGGCTGTGCGACGGATATATTGTAGACAGTACGTGTATGGGAACTTACATTCATGGTATTCTCGACAATCCGGAATTCATAGACTTTCTGCTTAAACCGTTTGCCGGTAAATTGTCGGAAACGGCAGAAGCATTCAACTATCAACAATTTAAGGAAGAACAGTATGATAAGCTTGCCGAGCATGTGAGACAACATGTCGATATGCCGCTTATCTACAAGATACTGACGGACAACATTTAAATCTGATGGGATATGATTGACGGTCATGGAGACGATTTCTACAAATTCAACTGCCCGATAACGGCTAATTTCAGTTCCAACGTTTATGGCAGAGTGGACCTTTCCCGGCTGAAAGCCCACCTGTGTGAATGTATTGGGGAGATAGGCAGTTATCCTGAACCAGAGCCCTATACGCTGGAAGCCTGCATAGCTTCCCGCCATCATCTGCCGTCCGGCACTGTTTGTGTGACAAATGGTGCAACGGAGGCCATATATCTCATTGCACAGACTTTCCGGGGTACGAATACGGCCATTTTACAACCCACTTTCAGCGAGTATGCGGATGCCTGCCGCATGCATGGACACCGGGTGAGTTCGCTCTATCAGTTGCCCAAGGAGCAGGACGGGTATCGCTTGCCGGACGATGTGCGGATGTTATGGCTTTGCAATCCCAATAATCCTACGGGAACAGTGGTTGATAAAGAATATATGTGTGGATTGGTTGAACATAATCCGCAGGTTTGCTTTGTTATAGACCAGTCTTACGAATATTTCACGTTGTGCCCGCTTTTTTCGTCGGCAGAGGCGGCGGAGTATCCGAATGTACTGTTGTTACACTCCATGACGAAAAGGTATGCGATTCCCGGCTTGCGGCTTGGATATGTGACCGGTAATTCCGGTTTGCTGAAGCGGTTGCGCACCAACCGTATGCATGGTCGGTAAACCGGCTTGCCATTGAAGCGGGACTTTTCTTAATGGAGAATGATGTGCCTGCCCCATTGGATATAGCTGCTTATTTGCAGGAAACGGCGCATCTGTGCGAAGCGCTCAAAGCCATAGGCGGGCTGGATGTTTGGGATACGCAGACGCACTTTATGCTGGTGCGGCTTCGCGTGGGCAAGGTGTCTGCCTTGAAAAAGTTTCTTGCCGAGGAGCATGGCATACTTATCCGGGATGCTTCCAATTTTGTTGGCCTGAACGAACAATTCTTTCGCATAGCTGCACAGACGCCTGAAGAGAATAACAGGCTGGTGGCTGCAATAACAGAGTTTGTGATTTAAAGAAACATTCTTATGGAAGATATAATCATTATTTTAGGCATTGCTTTCAATCTGAATCTGCCGTTGCTTACAGCATGGTTGCTCGATCACTGGTTGGGAGATCCTGCTTGGTTGCCGCATCCTGTGGTAGCTTTTGGTAAGGCCATTTCTTTCTGTGAACATCGTTTGAACAGAGGGAACGCCCGTTTTCTGAAAGGGGCTGCCATGTCATTGCTGCTTGTTGCGGGGGCCTATCTGTTTGCGCTGCTCTTACTGCGTTGGGCTGCATCTTATTCTCCCGGTTTGCTTCTGACTTTGCAGGTGTTGCTGATTTTCTATTGTCTGGCAGGTACTACGCTGGTGCGCGAAGTCTGTGAGGTGTTTAAAGCAGTAGACCGTTCATTGGAAGAGGGAAGGAAGCAGGTGGCCCGCATTGTGGGACGCGACACCTCCGGACTTTCTGCTCAGGAAGTTCGTACGGCTGCGTTGGAGACGCTGGCGGAGAATTTGAGCGACGGCGTTATTGCTCCGCTTTTTTGGTACGCACTGCTGGGTGTCCCGGGAATGTTTGCTTATAAAATGGTAAACACACTTGACTCTATGATAGGGTATAAGAATGAGCGTTACCGTCGTTTCGGATGTTTTGCTGCCCATTTGGACGATGCGGCCAACTATATTCCCGCCCGCCTGACGGCTTTCCTCATGGTAGTTGCTTCGGGCAGGTTTTCGTTGTTGTTTTTTGTAGGGAAATATGGCAGCCGGCATGCAAGCCCCAATTCCGGGTATCCGGAAGCGGCACTGGCAGGAATCTTGAACTGCCGCTTCGGAGGACCTCACAACTATTTTGGAGAAGAGGTGTGGAAACCTTATATAGGTGACAATGAACGGCCTTTGACCACCGGGATATGAAAGTTGCCATACGCATCAACCGCTGTGTGGAGTGGCTAATGATAATCATAGTTGTTGTGACCGCCACTTGTATGTTCATCTAAAGTGTGATCCTTATGATGCCGCCATAAGGCGTCAGCGCATCAAATGCTTCTTCCGGTTTGATGACACCGGCGTATATTTGCGCACAGATCAGGACGCCGCCATGGGCAAAGATAGCTACCCGCTGATAGGGTTTTGCTTTCAGTTCATCGAGGAAGCGGCTGACACGTTGGTATTGCATGGCGAATGACTCTCCGCCGGTAGCTGCTACATTCAAATAGTCGTTATACCATTCTTGCAGGCGCGGGTCGTCGTTGAGGTCAAAAGGTTTCATCTCCCAACTTCCGAAATTAATCTCCATAATCCGTTTGTCCCGTTCCGCATCCGGATAGCCGCAATAGCTGGCGAGACGTACGCAGCGTGTGAGTGGGCTGGTATATACGTGGTCGAAAGGAAGATAGTTTTTCAGGTTCTCTTGGGTAATGGCGGCTTCCTGTTCAAATGTCGGTTTCAAGGGAACATCCGTTTGCCCGTAGCATACACCGGGCGGGACATCAACAGAGGTGTGGCGAATAAGTATGACTTCCATAACTTTCAGATTAAATGTTTAATGAAAATAAAAGGGAACAGAGACGTATTTCGTAAGAAAATCAATGCCATAACCGGCGTAGATATAAACCATTATGAGACTGCCTATATAGAATGATAATTCGCAAAGCAGGAAAGCGGCTCCGCAACAATCTCCCGTATATCCTTGCAGGCGGCGTTTCATAAGGCGGCATAGCAATGCGAACGTGAGTAGCGGAAAGAGGGTGGCGGGCCACATTCTTATCGGCAGGAGCAGGACAAACGGAATCAATCCGCAGACGAAGGCCGATATCAGTTCTTTTCGGCTCATGCGGTTATAGACGACTTGGCTTTGCTATCCTCTTCTTTCCGGGCATAGGGCAGGTAGTTGATGAGTTGGGACGCGCAGAACTTAGACCAACAATCGCCGCAAAAGATGAGGATGCATAGGAAATTCAGGGGAAGATTGCGCATCTGCAACAGCAGCAGGAAATAGAATATTAATCCGATAACTCCATAGCTTCCTATGTGGGAGTCTTTCATAATGGCAAGCGTACGCTCACGTGTAGTGCCACCGCCGAACCCGTCCATAAAGTCTGCCAGCCCGTCTTCGTGCAGGCAGCCTGTGACAAGCAGGCGGACAATAACAGCTATAATCCAGGCAATGGATACGGGCAATATCTGTCCGGACAGCCATAGCGCACCTGCCATGAGACCGCCCGTCAGCCAGCCCGTCAAAGGCCAGTAGGGGACTACGTGCTTGAAGCATTCGGCGGGTACTTCCTTTATTTTCCAGAAAGGCAGTCGTGTGAAGAAGATGAATGAAGCTAATATGTTGTTCATGAAAATCTGTGTTAATTCATACTGTCAATGTTTGTTTGCATGATATACGGCGCTCTCATCTCAAAAATATTTAGTGATGGCAGCATGTGCGAAGTTGTCCATTTCGTTAATCATGCGGACTGCCGAGACAACAATCGTATGCACATATTGCGCCTGTACCTTCTCCAAGCCTTAGTCCTAAGTGTAATAGAGGGTTAGCATTTAGTTTTTCAAGTAGAAGTTTATGTCCGGATTCATCTCCGCAATGTCCAAAGATGGCATAGTCCAGCACTTCTGGATGTAACTTGCCGGCGGCAAGGATGCAATTTGTCATGATGAACCCGTCTACCAGGATAATCATTTTCAGTTCGGCGGCCTGCAACATGGCTCCTATTGCCATAACCATTTCCAGTCCGCCGAAGTGGCGGATGATGTCGCGCGGTGAACCGTCTCCCCGGTAGTTGTCCAGCGCTTGTTTCAAGATTTCATATTTGTGGCGGATACCTGCATTGTCCAAACCGCTTCCTGCGCCCACGCACTCTTTCAACGGGATGTCTGTGAAGCAAGTCATCCACATGGAAGAAGAGGAAGTGTTTCCTATGCCCATTTCTCCGAAACTCAGTATATTGCTGCCTTCTTCGTGGCAACGGCGCACTACTTCCGCGCCCCGTTCAAGGCAAAGCTCCATTTCCTCTTCGGTCATTGCTGCTTCATGCAGGTAGCTGCGTGTGCCTTTACGCACTTTCATATTGATGATGCCTTTTTCGTAAGGCAGGTCATAATCCACTCCGGCATCCACTATCTTTAGCGTAAATCCATGTTGACGGCAGAGGAAATTACGCCCGCACCCCCATGGAGGAAGTTGCTGATTTGCTGCCAGGTGATTTCTTTGGGCGATAGGCTGACCCCTTCTTCTACGATGCCATGATCGGCGGCAAAGATGATGTTTTGCGGATGTTGCAGGGTAGGAGTCAGAGTTTGCTGGATGAGGCCTATTTGCAATGCAAGACTTTCCAAAGTGCCTAAAGAGCCTTTCGGCTTGGTCAGGTTGTTGATTTTGTCAATCAATGCCGGGCGAATGGCTTCGTTCGGACGGGAGATATGAAATGTTTTCATCGTATTCTTTCAATATTCAATTTTTCTTCTTTATTCCTTTAATCTCTTATTTTTTATCTCTTATCTTCTTTTATTTTTACAGGTATGCCTGACACCATTAGAATGACTTCGTCTGCCTGGGAAGCGATGTATTGGTTCATCCAGCCTTGCATGTCCGTAAACTTCCGCTGTATCTCGTTTTCGGACGTACCTCCCATGCCTATTTCGTTGGTGACAAAAATGAACGTGGCATCTTGTGAGGTAAAGCGGTCGAATTCTTTTTTGGCGGCGGTAAGGGCTTGGTCAGTATCGGCTTTAAGGTCGAAGAAGAAGTTGGTACACCACAGTGTAATGCAGTCTATCAGGATGGTGCGCCCGGACAGTGCATGGCGGCTCAACTCTTTTTCTTCTTCTATGTTGGTCCACTCAGGGCCACGTCTTGCCTGATGATGTATCACCCGTTTGCGAAACTCTTCGTCCCATATGCGTGCCGTAGCAAGATAGACAGGGTGGAAGAGAGACTTAGAGCCAGCTTTTCGGCATAAGTGCTTTTGCCCGAACGGGACCCACCGGTGATAAGTATAATTCGTTTCATTGATTTTCTTGAGGTTTACAGGAAACAAATGTACATGAATTCTACGGTAGTGGCAAGAACAGAACATTTTTTAGTGGTTTCATTTTTTCTTTTTTAAAAGATTTCATTACCTTTGCCGATGTTTTCAGAACAAAGGAAACAATCTTTGCGGAAGTAGCTCAGTTGGTAGAGCATCAGCTTCCCAAGCTGAGGGTCGCGGGTTCGAGTCCCGTTTTCCGCTCTTAATGGAAAGTCAGATAGTTATCGTAAGATTGCTATCTGACTTTTGTTTTAGGAGTAGGTTGCACTCTTCAGTTTCATAATATTGGCATGTGTTGATGTTTTGTAGTTATATATAATGTATTGGCATGTGTTGATGTTTTAGGAAGTTAATATAATAACCGTACGATGTTAACTTCGTAGCGGCACGATGTTAACTTATTAGGATGTAATAAGTTAACATCTATTTAGGGCGCCTGTATGCTTGCCGTAAGCGGTTGATTAAGACAGCTCTTCAAGAGGGAAAAGCCTGTGTCCATAAAGTCTGCAAAAAATAGTGTTTATATAATAAACGCTTTTCGCACAGAAATTTGTACTTTTGCACTCCGTTTAATATGAACCCGAATAGAAAACTTTAAAAACAAAATAAAATGGCAGTAGAATTGAAAGACCTTACCAAACGTAGCGAGAATTATTCTCAGTGGTACAACGAGTTGGTGGTAAAGGCCGATTTGGCAGAACAGTCGGCTGTACGTGGATGTATGGTAATCAAGCCTTACGGATACGCTATCTGGGAGAAGATGCAGCGTCAGTTGGACGATATGTTCAAGGAGACAGGGCATGTAAATGCTTATTTCCCTTTGCTCATCCCGAAATCATTCCTCAGCCGCGAAGCGAGCACGTAGAAGGCTTTGCCAAAGAGTGCGCCGTAGTGACACACTATCGTTTGAAGAACGATCCGAACGGTGGCGGTGTAGTGGTAGACCCTGCTGCAAAGCTGGAAGAGGAACTCATCATTCGTCCCACTTCGGAAACTATCATTTGGAACACCTATAAGAATTGGATAAACTCTTACCGGGACCTGCCTATCCTGTGCAACCAATGGGCAAACGTATTCCGCTGGGAGATGCGTACCCGCCTGTTCCTGCGTACCGCCGAGTTCTTGTGGCAGGAAGGCCATACAGCCCACGCCACCCGCGAGGAAGCCGAAGAGGAAGCTGTACGGATGCTGAACGTATATGGTGAGTTCGCTGAAAAGTACATGGCAGTGCCCGTTGTTAAAGGTGTGAAATCGGCCAACGAACGTTTTGCCGGCGCCCTCAACACCTATACAATTGAAGCGATGATGCAGGACGGCAAGGCTTTGCAAAGCGGTACTTCACACTTCTTGGGACAGAACTTTGCCAAAGCCTTCGATGTGCAGTTCGTAAACAAAGAAAACAAATTGGAATACGTATGGGCTACTTCATGGGGAGTATCTACCCGCCTGATGGGTGCGCTTATCATGACACATTCCGATGACAACGGTCTGGTGCTTCCGCCACACTTGGCTCCGATACAGGTGGTTATCGTGCCTATTTATAAGAATGCCGAGATGCTTGCCAAGATTGACGAGAAGGTGGCCGGCATCGTGGCCAAACTGAAGTCCATGGGTATCTCTGTGAAGTACGACAATGCCGACAACAAGCGTCCGGGCTTCAAATTTGCCGACTATGAGGTGAAAGGTGTTCCCGTTCGTCTGGTTATGGGTGGTCGTGACTTGGAGAACAACACAATGGAAGTAATGCGCCGCGATACGCTGGAAAAAGAAACCCGTTCTTGCGACGGCATCGAAGAATACGTGAAAGACCTGCTCGAAGAGATTCAGGCAAATATCTATAAGAAAGCGTTGGACTATCGCAACAACCGCATCACTACGGTAGACAGCTACGACGAATTCAAAGAAAAGATTGAAGAAGGCGGCTTTATTCTGGCTCACTGGGACGGAACCACCGAAACGGAAGAGAAGATTAAGGAAGAAACCAAAGCCACTATCCGCTGTATTCCGTTTGAGTCTTTCGTGCCGGGCGACAAAGAGCCGGGCAAGTGTATGGTGACCGGCAAACCGTCTGCTTGCCGCGTGATATTTGCACGTTCTTATTAATAATAAGGTGTTTTTATTTCTGCGGGATGAATATGGCTTTCATCCTGTGAGGTAAGCATAATACTGAGGGCTTTGTCAAAATGAGATTCCACTATCTGTTTTCGACAAAGCCCTCCTTTTTTTTTTATTCTTTGGGGATAGTTCAACTCCGTTCTTTTACTTTTGGTCTGTACCAACGTTGGTACTGCTCGTACCTCACAGTGGTATTGTCCGTACCAATGGTTGGTACAAGTCCTACCACTTATTGGTACGAGCAGTACCAGACGGTGGTATTTATTGGTATATATACACTGTTGATAAACAATACAGTACGGCGAAGAGAAATTATTGCGGTCTTTCCCGTTTGGATTGTACTTCCGGGCGGGACATCTTGGGTGAAATGCTGTCCGTAGCCATGCTCTTTTCAACCGGTTGCTTCTTCAGCCTTTTCAGTTTCCATTTGTTCCAGAAGAGCAGCTCATTCCATTTATTGAAATCCTTTTTGAAGATGATGCCTATCCCTTGGGTGGTGAGGTTGGTCTTGGTATAATACCGGTCGTTTGTTTCGTTATACGCTTTCAGGCGTATGTCGCCGGAGCGGTTCACAAGCCATTCGGCTTGGAAGTCGCCCACGAAATTGGTGTTGGCCATCGGGTTGTCGCGGTAGCCGAAGTTGCCGTTGATGAGCAGTCGGTTGTTCAGCAGTTGTCCGGAGAGCATCGTCTCGAACTCCATATCGGTCCAGCCTTTTTCTCCGGTACTGAAATTTGTGCCGAAGTTCCAGTTGTTGCTGTCGATGATCTGTGAGAGAGCATTGTTCAGTTGTCCGGAAAGGGTGGAGGACAGCACGCTCGACATCATATTGGAGTTGCCGGTGGCGTCCACATTCTCCGGGGTATAGAATTTGCCGATACCCAGCAGATAGAGTATTTGCAGGTTCATCTGTTCGTCCGTTGGGATGTAGTTGCGCACCAGTGCTTGCACTTCATCACGTTCATTGGGCAGTTCCAGACTCATTTTAATGTCCGGCGAAGTGAGTTGCCCGGTCAGTGCCATGAGGCAGTTCACCTTGATGCTGGTTTGGTTGACGTAGTTGCTGGCATCAGGAACAAGGTCGTTCAGCGAAGCGGAGTTCACAAGGTAACTTGCCTGGATGTCGAGGGTGGCATCCAGCGGCAGGCCGTTGAAGGTGATGGTGCTGCCGTCTTTGATGATGAAGTCCTTGCGGATAACTTCCTGCAAGCTGAATTTATAAACTCCCTGACTGATGCGGTAGCTGCCAAACATTTTCACGTCTCCTTTATTGTAGAATTCGGTGCGGATGTTTCCCGTACCTTTTCCGCTGATGTAGTCGCCGGCAACGGGATCCATGATGATTTTCATGGTGGCATCCGGGGTGGCATCTATCAGGAGGTTCAGCCGGATGTCGGTATCGCTTTCTTTCTCCAGAACTTCTTTCTGGGCCAGCTCGTATTCCGATGCCAGCATGACGGAGTCTTGCAGTATGCGGCGCGGCGTCTTGTCCACAAACTGTATGAACTGGTTGCTGACGGCCGAAGCAATACCTTCTTTCATATAAGTGAAGTTGGTGTTGCGGTTGGTGGTCATCGCTACGTCTATGTTGACGCCTTCTGCTGCATTGCCGGCAATGGTGGCGTTGCCTGTGCCGTAGACTGTGCCGTAGAAGGGGAAGTCGGGAGATTCCTTGGTGTTCATTACCAGCATGTTGTTGACGTCGAACTGGAAGCGGTATTCCAGGTTCTTGAAGTGCTGGTAGTGCAGGTAACCGTTGGCTCTTCCCTGATGCCCTTGCGTGTCGAAGATGCGGTTGTTGCGGAAAGTCAGTCCGCCGGGCTCGATGAGTATGCTGTCTTTCAGGGAGAAGGTGGTGTTGAGCACATCCACTTTAATGGAAGCGTCGCCGAATACACGCCCTTCCATGGTCAGCGCTTTGAATTTGCCGTAGAAATGGACATGGCCGCTGGCACGCCCGTTGAATTCGGGAGTGATGCTCTGCATGTAATGATGGATGAATTTCAGGTTGGTGCTGTCGGCTTCAATTTGCAGGTCGAGTGAGCTGGTAGCTTTATGGGATAGATGTAGCCGTACACGTGGCTCTTGGCAATGTCTTTCTCGCGGATGCGGGCATCCAGATAGATGCCTTTCACATCGTGATGCCATTCGCCATGTATGTTGGCATCACCCAGCAGGCCTTCGTTCAGACCGAGGTTACGTATGAATAAGTCGGTGCTCATTACCGGCTTTTTAAGTACGCCGCTGGCATACGCCGGGCCTGTGGCTTCGCCTTTGAAGTTGACGCCTAAGTCGGCTATATCGAATACGTACCCTATATTAATCTCTTTCAGATTCAGGCGTACGGTGTCCTGAGGCTGTTCGGAAACGGTTCCGTTGATGCGCAGATGACGCTCTTTGTGGCTGAAATAGAAGTTGTTGACATGTATCTTTCCCGAATCGACCACGATCTGCGAAGTGTATCTTCCAGATGGTATCGTTGAGGATTACGTCTGTCTCCTGAACATTGACGATTGTTTTCAAGGCGGGAATGTCTTTCCTGCCTTTATGGGCGGACCTTAGGTGTTGTTTGCCGCCGTCTGTCTCCCGAACCGATTCGCGGATGAATTGCGTAACGGCCGCCAGTTTGCCGCTATAAGTCACCGCACTGCTGTTTCCCCAGTTGAAAACAGCCTGTATACGGTCGTCTTTGGCTTGGGCCTCCAGCGCTACATTGACCGCGCCGTTGGGCTTCCGGTTAGTGAAGCGTACCTTTGCCTGAAACTGTTCGCCCGGATTTTCACAGAGAAGAACGCCCGACTCAAAGAACTTTTCTTTATAGCTCAGCCGCGGGAAATAACCTTCCACACGCAATCGTTGCAATTTGTCGTTGAAGTAGCCTTTCAGTGTGGAGTGGGTATATACTTTTAACGGTATCTGGAATACGGTAGACAGTATCTCCGTATTGTAGATGTGCAGGTCGAAGTAGAAATTATTGGCTGTTTCCCGGGGACGCTTGTCGGGTAATATCAAGGCGGGGATGTAGCGCCGCATGATGTTCAGTACGCTGGCGGGGAGGGTCTGGTACGAGTAATCACCCTCGATCGTACCCCGCAGGAAGTTGGAGTTTATAGTCAGCCGTTTCTGATGTTCATCGTTTTGGGTGGCGGCAATCCGCAGGTTGTCCATAAAGAAATTCTGGTCCGGAGCAGTATATTGCAGGCTGTCAATGTTGATTTCTCCATTCATATCGTTGATGGAGCTGCCGGTGAAGTCGGCTTTTATCTTGACAGATAATTCTGTGTCCTTATATTTGGGGGTGAGGTGAAGGGTGTTCGGACGGAAATGGCTGACGGCGGCGTGGAAATTGAATGTGGGTGTCTTGCCGGCTGTGTTGATTGCGCCGTTCAGCTGTATCGCGCCGTTTTCATCATCCAATGTCACGTTTCCGTTGAATCCGCCTTGTTTGTATTCTCCGTCCAGCGTGATGTTTCATAGGTGTAATCGCTGTAATCTATGGAAGCAACCAGTCCCTTCATGGTAATGGAAGGATACTTTTTTTCGTAATGATTTCCTTTGAGGTCCATGTTGAAAGTTACTTTCCCGAATTTGTCGTTATTCAGCAGCTTGCCCAGTTCGAACTCTGCGGTCTTTACTGCACCGGAATAGGAAAAATAACCCTTTTCTTTGTCCGAACCGAACTTGAGGTCTGTCTTGACAGTGCCTATGTCCGTACGCACTTCACCATAGGTGACCAGATCTGTGAAGTATCCGGATATTTCTCCCCGGAACGATACCGTACCTAAATGTTGCAATACCGGAGGTACTCCCTTATAGTCTTTGCTCAGGTTGCGGACAAAAAATGTGATGCCTTCCGGATCGGCGTATAAATTGGACAAGTTGCCGAATATGTAGGCATCCTGAGGGTGTGACAAGTCCTGCAAGGATACATCGCCTTTCAACAGGAAATGGTTATCGGCGGAAATCTGCAATTTGGGGCAATTAAGCTGGTTGACTGTTCCGTCGGCTTTCATTTCCAGTTGCAGCGTCTCCCTGAAAGGTTTGAAGCTGGTACAAATGCAGATAAATCCTGCAATGCAACCGCCGAAGGCAACATGTGGAAAGAGAAGCGGACATCATTGGCGAAATTGCCGAAAGCTCCCAAACTGTCATATTCCATACGGATAGTGTCCATTGCCAGGGAGGTGTTGGGCAGGTCAATGGCAAAATTCTCTATCCACATCTTCTTGTTATTGGCCACTATCTTAAGACTTAATTTCTTTAGTTCAAAGCCGGAGTGGTCTTCTTCAACACTCATTCGCTTAATGGCGGCATTGATCGAATCGCTCTGAAGAGCTTTTAAGGAGATGTTGGCGAGAATGTTGGACAGGCGGATGTGCTGCGGATTGAACTTTCCCGGAGTTCTTTCGGCGGATAGGACATCGTAAGACACCCGCCCGCGACGTATCAGCAGGGAGTTGATGCGAAGATCCAGATTGCTTTTCTTCTTGACAGTGTCTTTGGAAGCGAACGCATTGAGTACGAACTGGAAATTGCTTGTCGCCTGAGGAGTGGGCTTTTCCAGATTAGCGTTGAAACTGAATAATTGTACGTTTCCGATAGATATTCTTCCGTTGAATAAGGGGAGTATCTCGAACTTGGCGGACAGGCGCCCTACTTTCAGTAGCTCTTTTCCCGACTGGTCGTTCAGCATAAGGTCGTCGATAATAATCCGGTTCAGCAACCCTATATTGATCCGCCCGATAGTAAGCCGGCTGCCCAATACGGAACTTAGCTCTTTGGCTACGAGTACAGACATCTGATGCTGGACATAAGGGATGTTCAGCAATAAAATTATCCCGATATAGAGCCCCAGCACTATACCGATTATCCAGCGTACTGTCGTTTTCAGCGTTCTGATAGGCGGTTAATTTTGTTCGGCCAACAAAAATATGAAATAATACGTTATGGATACTACTTTTATCACTACTTTTGCAGCGTTTAAACGTAAATAAACACTATGAGTACAATAATCTTAGGAATAGAATCTTCATGTGATGACACTTCTGCAGCAGTCATCAAGGACGGCTACCTGCTATCGAATGTTGTAGCCAGCCAGGCAGTTCACGAAGCTTATGGTGGAGTTGTTCCCGAATTGGCTTCGCGTGCACATCAACAGAACATAGTGCCGGTGGTGCACGAGGCTTTGAAACGCGCCGGAGTCACAAAAGAAGAATTGAGCGCTGTGGCATTTACACGCGGTCCGGGACTAATGGGGTCTTTACTGGTAGGTGTATCGTTTGCCAAAGGGTTCGCTCGCTCGTTGGGTATTCCTATGGTGGATGTTAATCATTTGACAGGACATGTGTTAGCGCATTTCATTAAAGCGGAAGGTGAAGACAATGTTCAGCCTGAATTTCCTTTTCTTTGCCTGCTGGTTTCCGGCGGAAATTCTCAGATTATTTTGGTGAAAGCCTATAACGATATGGAAATTCTGGGGCAGACCATTGACGATGCTGCCGGTGAAGCTATTGACAAATGTTCAAAGGTAATGGGGCTGGGCTATCCCGGAGGCCCGATTATTGATAAATTGGCACGTCAGGGCAATCCGAAGGCATTTACTTTCAGCAAACCGCATATTCCGGGATTGGATTATAGCTTCAGCGGCTTGAAAACGTCATTCTTGTATTCCTTGAGAGACTGGATAAAGGACGATCCCGATTTCATCGAGCATCATAAGACGGATCTGGCAGCTTCATTGGAGGCTACCATTGTCGATATATTAATGGATAAATTGCGTAAGGCGGCAAAGCAGTATAATATAAAAGAAGTGGCTGTTGCCGGCGGTGTATCGGCAAATAACGGTTTGCGCAACTCTTTCCGCGAACATGCGGCAAAATACGGTTGGAACATATTCATTCCTAAGTTCAGTTATACAACGGATAATGCTGCAATGATCGCCATTACCGGCTACTTCAAATATCTGGATAAGACTTTTGTCCGATAGAAGCGCCCGCTTATTCGCGTGTCACCTTGTAAGAGGAATATATTCCCTATATAATAAGGTATGAAGCTGGAAGAAGAAATAGGAGAACTGTTGAAAGCGAAGAATCTGTCCCTTTCCACCGCTGAAAGTTGTACCGGTGGCGGAATTGCCGCCTTGATAACTTCGGTTCCGGGAAGCTCGGAGTACTTCAATGGAGGGATTGTGGCATATTCTAATGAAATAAAGCAAGATCTGCTTCATGTTTCTGCCGAAACACTGGCCAGACATGGTGCGGTGAGCCGGGAGACTGTTGTTGAAATGGTGAAAGGTGCGATGAAAACGCTGAAAACGGACTGTGCGGTTGCCACTTCGGGCATTGCAGGTCCCGGTGGTGGAACACAGGAAAAACCGGTGGGTACAATCTGGATAGCAGCTGCTTATAAAAATGAAATTGTGACAATGAAGCAGGAGGGAGATTGCGGAAGGGCAGGAAATGTACAGTGTGCTATTCAAAATGCGTTGTCGATGCTTTGCGGCAAACTGAAATGAGCAAAAAATGTTCTCGTACAATGAATTATTTTAGGAAAAACTTGTTTTGTAACGATAAAAGTGCTTACTTTGCGCTCTGTTTGAAATAAGTATAGATAAAAACTATAAAATAAAGATAGAAATGTCGAAGATTTGTCAAATTACCGGAAAGAAAGCCATGATTGGCAACAATGTTTCACACTCAAAGAGAAGAACAAAAAGAACCTTTGATTTGAACTTGTTTAACAAGAAATTCTATTATGTAGAACAAGACTGCTGGATCAGTCTGAGTATTTGCGCTAACGGTTTGCGCATTATTAATAAAAAAGGTCTGGAGTGCTGCTTTGAAGGATGCAGTAGCTAAGGGCTATTGTGATTGGAAAAGCATTAAAGTAATTGGCTAAAAAGTAGAGGAGAATACTGATTATGGCAAAGAAAGCAAAAGGTAACAGAGTGCAGGTGATTCTGGAATGTACAGAACACAAGGATAGCGGTATGCCGGGAACTTCTCGTTATATTACGACGAAGAACAGAAAAAACACTACCGAGAGACTGGAGTTGAAGAAATACAACCCGATTCTGAAGAGAGTAACAGTACACAAAGAAATCAAATAATAATAGTATAACCCATGGCAAAGAAAACAGTAGCAAGTTTGCACGATGGTTCTAAAGAAGGTCGTGCTTATACGAAGGTTATCAAGATGGTTAAGTCTCCGAAAACAGGTGCTTATTCTTTTGATGAACAAATGGTTCCTAACGAAAAGTACAAGACTTTTTCAAAAAATAAGATGAATACAGTTGCTGCGAAGCGCTGATTACTTATAAAGCTCCTCTCATTGGAAGTATCCGGTGAGAGGATTTTTTTGTTATTAAATCGCTTCAACTTTTATTATTTGTCAGTTTTGTTATATCTTTGTAGCATAATGTATTATACAAAAGTGTAGACTATGGGATTTTTTAGTTTTTTCTCTAAGGAAAAGAAGGAAACGTTAGATAAAGGATTATCTAAGACAAAAGAAAGTGTATTCGGCAAGATAGCCCGCGCAGTGGCAGGAAAGTCGAAAGTAGACGATGAAGTGCTGGATAATCTGGAAGAGGTGCTGATAACTTCGGATGTGGGTGTAGAGACAACGTTGAAAATTATTGAACGTATCGAGAAGCGCGCCGCCGATGAAAAATATATGAATGCGCAAGAACTGAATATGATTTTGCGCGATGAAATCGCTGCTTTGCTGACGGAAAATAATTCAGATGATGTAGATGATTTTGAAACTCCGATTACGAAGAAACCTTACGTCATTATGGTGGTTGGAGTGAATGGCGTGGGAAAAACCACTACCATAGGTAAGCTGGCTTATCAGTTTAAGAAAGCTGGTAAATCTGTTTATCTGGGAGCGGCCGATACTTTTCGTGCGGCAGCGGTAGAGCAGTTGGTGATATGGGGGGAACGTGTAGGAGTTCCTGTTGTAAAGCAGAAAATGGGTTCGGATCCCGCCTCCGTAGCATTTGATACTCTGAGTTCGGCAGTAGCCAATAATGCTGACGTAGTGATTATTGATACAGCCGGGCGTCTGCATAATAAAGTGGGCTTGATGAATGAGCTGACTAAGATTAAGAATGTGATGAAGAAGGTTGTGCCGGATGCTCCTAATGAGGTGTTGCTTGTTTTGGATGGCTCTACCGGACAGAATGCTTTTGAGCAGGCCAAACAATTCACGCTGGCAACGGAAGTTACGGCAATGGCTGTGACTAAGTTGGACGGAACGGCTAAAGGCGGTGTTGTAATAGGTATTTCCGATCAATTCAAGATTCCTGTGAAGTACATAGGGTTAGGAGAGGGTATGGAAGACTTGCAAGTGTTCCGTAAGAAAGAATTTGTAGATTCATTGTTTGGGGGAAATGCATGAAACGGAAAACCATTGATATCATAACATTAGGTTGTTCTAAAAATTTGGTGGATTCAGAGCATTTGATGCGCCAATTAGAGGAAGCAGGCTTTTGTGTGACGCATGATGCCGAGCGTCCGAAAGGTCAGATTGCTGTGATTAACACCTGTGGCTTTATAGGTGATGCAAAGGAAGAGTCCATTAACATGATTCTTGAATTTGCACAGGCAAAAGAAGAAGGAAATTTGGAGAAACTCTATGTCATGGGTTGCCTTTCGGAACGCTATCTGAAAGAACTGGCTATTGAAATCCCCCAGGTTGATAAGTTTTACGGTAAGTTTAACTGGAAGGAACTGTTGCAGGATTTGGGTAAGGCATATCATGAGGAGTTTCATATAGAGCGTACGTTGACTACTCCCAAGCATTATGCTTATCTGAAAATATCGGAAGGATGCGACCGTAAGTGTTCGTACTGTGCCATTCCCATTATTACAGGGCGGCACATATCGCGTCCGATAGAAGAAATCTTGGATGAAGTGAGGTATCTTGTGGCTCGTGGGGTCAAAGAGTTTCAGGTCATTGCTCAGGAACTTACTTACTATGGAGTGGATTTGTACAAAAAGCAGATGTTGCCCGAATTAATCGAAAGAATTTCGGATGTTCCGGGCGTGGAATGGATACGTCTGCATTATGCCTATCCTGCCCATTTCCCTATGGACTTGTTCCGGGTTATGCGTGAGCGTTCTAATGTTTGTAAATATATGGACATTGCTTTGCAACATATCAGCGATAATATGTTGGATAAGATGCGCCGCCATGTAACTAAGGAGGAAACTTATCGTCTGATAGAGAAATTTCGTGAGGAAGTGCCCGGAATTCATTTGCGCACTACGCTTATGGTGGGACATCCGGGAGAAACGGAAGCTGATTTTGAGGAGTTGAAAGAGTTTGTCCGTAAGGTTCGCTTCGATAGATGGGGGCATTTGCGTATTCCGAAGAAGAAGGTACGTATGCTGCGGCCCATTACGAAGATTCTGTTCCTCCGGAGGTGAAGCAGGCCCGATTGGATGAACTGATGTCTATTCAGCAAGGCATTTCTGCGGAACTGAGTGCGGGAAAAGTGGGTAAGCGGATGAAGGTGATTATCGACCGTAGGGAAGGTGATTATTATGTTGGGCGCACTGAATTCGATTCTCCTGAGGTGGATCCTGAGGTGCTGATTGAATGTGGGGATGCGTCGTTGGAAATCGGTAACTTTTACCAGGTGGAGATAATAAACTCCGATGATTTCGACCTTTTTGGCCGGATTATTTAAATATTTTTCCCAAACTCCTTGTGTATGTGGGGAAGATTTGCTAATATAGCACCGTAGTTCACAATTTTAAAGCTTGGATTTTGAATAACAAAGAATTTACTTCTGAATTGTCACGACGGTTGGGGTACACTTTAAAGGATACCTCGGAGCTGGTTACATCCTTGTTGTCGGACATGACGCGGCAGTTGGAAGAAGGGAATGTGATTTCCATACAAGGCTTTGGAACATTCGAGGTAAAGAAGAAAGCTGAACGTATATCTGTGAATCCGACAACCAAGCAGCGCATGCTGGTTCCACCCAAGTTGGTGTTGACTTATAAACCAGTACGTTGTTAAAAGATAAGTTTAAGTAATCTTGCTTTTAAATCTTCCATATTATGAATGAGAAACTAAACATACAGGACTTGATTGATTTGCTGGCTGAAAAGCATGGCATGAGCAAGAAAAATGCTGATAGTTTTGTGAAGGAATTCTTCCAGTTGATTGAGGAAGCGCTGGAAAAAGATAAGTATGTGAAGGTAAAAGGGCTGGGGGCTTTTAAACTGATTGATGTGGAAAGCCGCGAAAGTGTCAATGTCAATACGGGGGAACGTTTTGAGATACAGGGACATACTAAAGTTTCATTTACTCCCGAACCTGCCCTGAAAGACCTCATTAATAAGCCATTCTCGCATTTTGAAACGGTGGTGCTCAATGACAATACAGTCTTGGAAGACACCCCTGTGGATAATAGTGATAATGAGGATGAAGAAAACGCCGGGCAAAAGACAGAGGAAGTAACTGCTGCTACGTCGGAAGATATTGAGACGCCGAAAGAAAAAACTGAAAACCGGGAAGAAGCAGCAATATCGGAAGAAGTAACAATATCGGAAGCAGCAACAACTTTTGAAACAGCGACTTCGGAGGAAACAATGACTTCGGAGGAGGAAAAAACAGAACCCCCGGAGGAAGCGGAGGTGATGAAAACCGATGCGTCAACCGAATCTTCTACAATGAAATATTTCATTGGAATTGTAGTGTTTGTAGTGCTGTTGTGTGCAGGAGCCATTGCTTATTTATATTCCCCGGAATTATTCGATAATCTGTCATCAGAACCTCCTGTTGAGAAAGTGGTTGATGTCGGAACTGACAAACCGGCAGATAATACAGCTTTGGCAGATAGTGTTGCCGTTAAAGATACTGTAACTGTCACTGAAGCAGATACAGATACAGCATCCGGAAGTCCGGTTGCTGAACCTGTAACAAAGAAACCGGATGCGCCTGTTGTCGCCAGGCGACCAGATCCGGTTAATACCACGCTGGTATCTCAGACGCAAAAAACGACTGCTCAAACTCAAAAAACAACCGGAACCGCGTATATACCCGATTCTACCAGTTATACTATTGTGGGAACAGAGACCACCTATACGATTAAATCGGGAGAAACTTTAACAAAAGTAGCCCTCCGTTTTTATGGTACTAAGGTGCTTTATCCATATATCGTAAAGCATAATCCGGCTGTTATTAAGAATCCGAATAATGTACCCGCAGGTACAACGATAAAGATCCCGAAATTAAAAAAGAAGCAGTAAAAAATTACTGCTTCTTTTTTTGCTAAATACTAAACTCTATGAAAGTAGTTTAATCTAAAGGTTTCGCATAGTTTTTTAATAAAAATTAGTTGCTATGGTTAATTTATTCCCGTACTTTTGGAAGCGAAAAGATAATTACCGGCTTTCAACCGGGCTAAAATGAAAATTAAACATTAAAAATACATTGATTTATGGCTGAAACAATTGATATCCGCGAGCTGAATGAGCGGATTGAAAGACAAAGTGCTTTCGTTACCAATCTTACTACGGGCATGGACCAGGTTATTGTAGGACAAAAGCATCTGGTAGAGTCGTTGTTAATTGGTCTGTTGTCCGACGGACATGTGCTGCTGGAAGGTGTGCCGGGTTTGGCAAAAACATTAGCTATCAAACGTTGGCTTCATTGATCGACGCGCAGTACAGCCGTATTCAGTTTACGCCGGACTTGTTGCCGGCCGACGTTATCGGTACAATGGTTTACAGTCAGAAAGATGAGACTTTCCAAGTGAAGCGAGGTCCGGTATTTGCTAATTTCGTATTGGCGGATGAAATAAATCGTGCTCCGGCCAAAGTCCAGAGTGCCTTGTTGGAAGCTATGCAGGAACGTCAGGTTACAATAGGCAAGGAGACTTTCAAGTTGCCCGAACCATTCTTGGTGCTTGCTACCCAGAACCCTATTGAGCAGGAAGGTACATATCCGCTGCCCGAAGCACAGGTGGACCGTTTTATGCTGAAAGTTGTCATCGACTATCCGAAACAGGAAGAGGAGAAATTGATTATACGTCAGAATATAAACGGAGATAAGCTGAATGTGAAGCCTATTTTGAAAGCTGATGAGATCATCGAAGCTCGTAAAGTTGTGCGTCAGGTATATCTGGATGAGAAAATTGAGAAATACATTGTCGATATTGTATTTGCAACCCGCTATCCGGAGAAATACGATCTGAAGGAACTGAAGGATATGATTGGATTTGGTGGCTCACCTCGTGCTTCCATCAATTTGGCGTTGGCAGCTCGCAGTTATGCTTTCATCAAGCGTCGTGGCTACGTTATTCCTGAAGACGTACGTGCTGTGGCACATGATGTATTGCGCCATCGTATCGGCTTGACTTATGAGGCAGAAGCAAGCAATATGACTTCTGACGAAATTGTCAGCAAGATTTTGAATAAAGTTGAAGTGCCCTAATGTGTAAATAAATATCGTAGCCGTAAGGTTGATGTTGAAAGAGCGCTCCTGTTCTTTTACTAAAACGGGGGAAAAGATTTAGTATATCCTTACCGATGTTTTAAGTAAAAAGGAAAGAAAGATTTAGTAAAAGACGTATGTCGTATACTAAGTTGTTGTTTACTAAATATTTATGTGTTACTGAATGGAAACCACTGATTTGTTAAAAAAAGTCCGTCAAATTGAGATAAAAACGCGCGGATTATCCAATAATATCTTTGCAGGCCAATATCATTCGGCTTTTAAAGGCAGGGGTATGGCTTTTTCCGAAGTGCGTGAATATCAGTTTGGTGACGATATACGCGACATAGACTGGAATGTGACGGCGCGCTTCCACAAACCATTTGTGAAGGTGTTTGAAGAAGAGCGTGAGTTGACTGTTATGTTGCTGGTAGATGTTTCCGGTAGTTTGGAGTTCGGTACGGTGAAGCAGATGAAAAAGGATATGGTGACAGAAATAGCTGCCACATTAGCTTTTTCTGCCATTCAGAACAACGATAAGATCGGTGTCATCTTCTTTTCAGACCGGATAGAAAAGTTTATTCCGCCTAAGAAAGGGCGTAAACACATTTTATATATCATTCGAGAGTTGCTTGATTTTCATCCGGAAAGCCGGCGGACAAACATTCGCCTTGGGCTGGAGTATCTTACGAATGTGATGAAGCGCCGCTGCACTGCTTTTGTTTTATCAGACTTTATTGACCGGGAGAACTTTAAGAATGCCATGACTATTGCCAATCGCAAGCATGATGTTGTGGCTATTCAGGTCTATGACCGTCGTGTAGAGGAATTGCCTGCGTAGGACTGATGAAAATAAAAGATGCGGAAACAGGGCATGAACAGTGGATTGATACTTCTTCACGTGCTGTACGCCGCGCTCACCATGATTGGTGGGTGAACAAACAGGCGGAACTGAATGAAACATTTACCAAAAGCAATGTCGATAATGTGTCGGTACGTACAGACCAGGACTATGTTAAGGCATTGATGAATTTGTTTGCGAAACGAAATTAATCGGAAAATGAAAAGACATATATTTCTGATAACACTGTTGGCAGTCTTGACGGGTAGGATAGCAGCCAGTCGGTGACGGTGGATGCAACGATTGACTCTTTGCAGATCCTCATTGGAGAGCAAGCCAAAATCAAGCTCCAAGTGGCATTGGATGCTGATAAGCGTGCTATTTTTCCCGCCTATGCCGATACTTTGGTGCGTGGAGTGGAAATAATCGATATAGCCAAGCCGGATACGCAAATGCTGAATGATGGCAGACGTTCGTTGATAACGCAGGAGTATACCGTAACTTCATTTGATTCGGCATTATACTATCTGCCACCGATGGAGGTGCTTGTCGATAATAAGGCATACCGTTCCAAGGCTTTGGCATTGAAAGTATATTCAATGCCGGTAGACACGTTGCATCCCGACCAGTTCTTTGGCCCGAAGCCCGTAATGAAAGCTCCCTTTGCATGGGAGGATTGGTATATGGCCATCGCTTGTGCTGTGCTGTTTGCGCCCTTCTTGTTGCTGCTTATCTACCTTGTGAAACGTATTCGTGATAATAAGCCGATTATTCGCAAGGTGAAAGTGGAGCCCAAATTGCCGCCGCATCAATTGGCTATGCAGGAAATAGAGCGCATTAAGAGTGAGAAGGTTTGGCAGAAAGGGCAGTCGAAGGAATATTATACGGAGCTGACAGACGCTATTCGTACTTATATAAAGAATCGTTTCGGCTTCAATGCATTGGAGATGACGTCTTCTGAAATTATTGATAAGTTGCTGCAAATGAATGATAAAGATGCTATCTCGGATTTGCGCTCCTTGTTTCAGACGGCGGATTTAGTGAAGTTTGCCAAGCATAGTCCGCTGATGAATGAGAACGATGCTAATTTGATTAGCGCAATCGATTTTATCAATGAAACGAAAGAAAAGGAGGACGAGAATGTCAAACCGCAGCCACTGAGATCACTATTATTGAGAAGCGGCCTTTGCGTACCAAGATATTGCTTGGCATAGGGATTGCGGCCTTAGCAGCGGCCTTATCGGTTCGTTGATATATATCGGTTCGGAGTTATACAACTATTTTGCTTGATGAGCGGGTAGGAGGGAACTTCAGTCATAAATTGTAAATTGTAAAATTGTAAATATCATGGTTTTTGCCAATATTGAATATTTATTCTTACTGCTGTTGCTTATACCTTATATAGTATGGTATATCATGAAACGGAAGAATAGTGAAGCTACGCTTCAGATTTCGGACGCTCGTGTATATGCGCATACCCCGAAAAGTTATAAGAACTATTTGCTGCATGTACCGTTTGCATTGCGAATAATTGCTTTGGCATTGGTTATTCTTATTTTGGCCCGGCCTCAAACAACCAATAGTTGGCAGAATAGCGAAATAGAAGGTATTGATATAATGCTTGCCATAGACGTTTCTACCAGTATGTTGGCCGAAGATTTGAAGCCTAACCGGCTGGAAGCGGCAAAGGATGTGGCGGCGGAGTTTATCAATGGACGGCCGAATGATAATATCGGTATCACGCTGTTTGCCGGAGAGAGTTTTACGCAATGCCCGCTGACAGTAGATCATGCCGTTCTTCTGAATTTGATAAAGGACGTAAAGTGCGGACTTATTGAGGACGGTACAGCGGTGGGAATGGGCATCGCCAACGCGGTTACCCGGTTGAAAGACAGCAAGGCCAAATCAAAAGTTATCATTCTGCTGACGGATGGTACGAACAACAAAGGAGATATTTCTCCATTGACGGCTGCCGAGATTGCAAAAAGTTTCGGTATTCGTGTCTATACCATCGGTGTGGGTACTAACGGTATGGCGCCATATCCGTATCCGGTAGGCGGGACAGTGCAATACGTCAATATGCCGGTTGAGATAGACGAGAAGACTTTGACACAAATTGCCGGGACAACAGACGGCAATTATTTTCGTGCTACGAGTAATTCGAAGCTGAAAGAGGTATATGAAGAAATTGACAAACTGGAGAAAACGAAACTGAGTGTGAAAGAATACAGTAAGCGTCAGGAGGAATACCGCTGGTTTGCACTGGCTGCTTTCTTCTGCGTACTGCTGGAAGTCCTGTTGCGCAATTCGATATTGAAGAAAATACCGTAAGGAAGTTTGTGATTTTTTTATGGATGTGCTTTATGTCGTGCACAGATTAATATGAATAGTAAATCGTAAAATAGTAAATAAGAAGATGTTTCGATTTGAAGAACCTGCATATTTGTCCTTGTTGCTGTTGCTGCCTTTATTGGCAGCCTTTTACTTGTATTCCAATTATCGGAGACGAAGGAATATTCGTAAGTTCGGTGATCCGGTGCTGATGGCGCAATTAATGCCGGATGTGTCCAAGTACCGTCCGGATGTGAAGTTTTGGATGGTATTTGCCGCTATCGGATTGTTTACAGTGCTGCTGGCTCGTCCCCAATTCGGCTCTAAACTGGAGACTGTGAAACGTCAGGGAGTGGAAGTGACGATTGCGCTGGATATCTCAAACTCAATGTTGGCGCAAGATGTACAGCCCAGCCGCTTGCAGAAAGCAAAAAGATTGGTGGCACAGCTGGTGGACAAAATGGAAAATGACAAGGTAGGTATGATTGTTTTTGCGGGTGACGCTTTTACACAGCTTCCTATTACCAGTGATTATATATCGGCCAAGATGTTTTTGGAATCTATCGACCCTTCATTGATTTCTAAACAAGGTACAGCTATTGGAGCAGCCATTAATTTAGCTTCCCGCAGCTTTACTCCGCAAGAAGGCGTAGGACGTGCGATCATTGTCATAACAGATGGTGAAAATCACGAAGGTGGCGCGGTAGAAGCCGCTAAGGCTGCTGCCGAGAAGGGCATTCAGGTGAATGTACTCGGTGTGGGTATGCCCGAAGGGGCACTATCCCGGCAGAAGGAACCAATGATTATCTCGCGATCGTGACGGAAATGTTATTGTGACCCGTTTGAACGAGCAAATGTGTCAGGAGATCGCCAAATCCGGTAACGGCATATATGTGCGTGTAGATAATACGAATGGTGCCCAGAAGGCAATCAGTCAGGAAATCAATAAGATGCGAAAGCCGACGTAGAAACGCAAGTATATACAGAATTCAATGAGCAATTCCAGGCTGTGGCATGGATCATCTTATTGTTGCTGTTGGCAGAGATGCTGATATTGGAACGCAAGAACCCTCTGTTCCGTAATATTCATTTGTTTTCTAATAAGGAATGATGCGTATGTTACAGAAAAAATATATAGGATTGGCTTTATTGCTGTTGGCGGCAGCTACGTCTTTCGCCCAAAAAGCCGAACGTGATTTTATCCGTAAGGGAAACCGCTTTTTTAATGATAGTGTATATGTCAATGCAGAAGTGAATTATCGCAAGGCATTGGAGGTAAATCCTCAGTCCACCGTTTCTATGTTTAACCTTGGAAATACGTTGGCACAGCAGAATAAGTTGCAGGAAGCTATGGAACAATATGTTGCAGCCACAAAGATAGAAAAAGACAAGGATGATTTAGCGCAGATTTATCATAATATGGGAGTGATTTTTCAGTCACAGAAAGATTATGCTAAGGCGGTAGAAGCATACAAACAGTCGCTGCGCAATAATCCAAAGGATGATGAAACGCGTTATAACTTAGCTTTGGCCCAGAAAATGCTGAAAGACCAACAGCAGGATCAACAAAATCAGGATCAAAATCAACAACAGCAGAAGCAAGACCAACAGGAAGATAAAAAGGACCAGAATAAAGATCAACAGCAGAATAAAGAACAGCAACAACCACCTCAACCGCAAAAGAAGGATAACGAGATGTCTAAAGAGAATGCCGAACAGCTTTTGAATTCTGTTATGCAGGATGAAAAGGATGTGCAGGATAAGGTAAAGAAGCAACAGGTTATCCAGGGTGGACGTTTGGAAAAAGATTGGTAACAAACATAATTAGGAAATAATATATGAGAAAAATAGTTTTCTTATGGATAGCACTGATAATGGTCAGTTTGCATGCCTTTGCCGATGAAAAGGTATCGTTTACTGCATCTGCCCCGATGCTGTAGCGGTGGGTGATCAGTCAGGCTGTCGTATACAGTGACTACACAGAAAGTGAGAGATTTTCGGGTGCCTTCCATAAAAGGATTCGATGTACTTATGGGACCCAGCCGTTCACAACAGAAAAGTGTGCAGATTATTAATGGAGAAACTACCTCTACCAGCAGCATAACGTTTACATACATCTTGATGGCTACAAAGGAAGGCAGTTTTACTCTTCCCGGAGCTACCATAACCGCTGACGGTAACCAGATGGTTTCCAATGCAGTACATATAAATGTGCTTCCGGCAGACCAAGCAAATGGAGCGTCCTCCGGAAATAGTGGAAGACAAGGCGGAGCGGCAAGTCGTGCTTCATCGGGAACGTCAGTGTCAAATAGTGATCTATTTATTACTGCCACAGCCAGTAAGACTACTTTATATGAGCAAGAGGCTTTCTTGTTGACATATAAGATATATACTTTAGTTGATTTACGGGGCTTTGACAATGTCAAACTACCTGATTTCAAGGGATTCCATTCGCAAGAGGTGGAACTTCCCAATGACCGTAAATGGAGTCTTGAACACTACAAAGGAAGAAACTATCAGACAACCGTATACCGTCAATTTGTGCTCTTTCCACAACAATCGGGTAAATTAACGATTGATGCGGCCCGTTTTGATGCGTCTATCGCTAAGGCTACTCAGGTGCCGATCCGTTTGAAGCTTTCTTTAATGGCGGAAATAATTATGTGGAAGTAAAGAAAACATTGGTAACTCCCCAGTTGACAGTTGACGTAAAAGAACTGCCGGCAGGAAAGCCCGCTGGATTCTCTGGCGGAGTGGGAGAGTTCAGTATTTCTTCATCCATAAACAGTACGAACGTTAAAACAAACGATGCTGTTACAGTGAAACTTGTCATTTCCGGAACAGGCAACTTGAAGTTGATTTCCACTCCGGAAGTTAAGTTCCCTGAAGATTTTGAAGTTTATGATCCAAAGGTAGATAATAAGTTCCGTTTGACGAGTGCCGGACTTTCCGGTAGTCAGGTAATTGAATATCTTGCTATTCCTCGTAATGCCGGCACCTATAAGATTCCTGCTGTGGAGTTCAGTTATTTTGATATCAAATCTCGTTCTTATAAGACTTTGACCACTGAAGGCTATGAACTTCACGTTGAAAAGGGAAGTGGTAATGCGGCACAAACCATTGCTAACTTCACTAATAAGGAGGATTTGAAGGTGTTGAATGAGGATATTCGTTATATTAAGCAAAATGACGTCACTCTTTCTCGGAGGGGCGATTTCTTCTTTGGCTCTCTGCTATGCTGGTTATTCTATATTGTGCCTGGAGTTGTATTCTTCTTGTTCTTTATCATTTATCGTAAACAAATAGCAGCCAATGCCAATGTTGCTAAAATGCGTACGAAGAAAGCAAATAAAGTTGCTGTGAAACGTATGAAAATGGCTGGTAAACTATTGGCCGATGGTAAGAGAGATGCATTTTATGATGAAGTGTTGAAAGCGCTTTGGGGATATATTAGTGACAAATTGAATATTCCGGTTTCACGCTTGTCTAAAGATAATGTTGAAGGAGAACTTCGTAATTACGGTGTGGATGATGCACTGATAAAAGAGTTCCTTGATGCATTGAATAATTGTGAGTTCGCTCGTTTTGCTCCTGGGGATGATAACCAGGCTATGGATAAAGTTTATTCAGATTCTTTGGAGGTTATCAGCAAAATGGAAAGCTCTATAAAACATTAATTTGGAGGACACTATGATGAAGAAAATAATATCCTTAACATTTGGATTGCTGATGGCAATGGTTGCTTGGGGACAAGGTTCTGCAGCAGTAGATACTTTGACTCCTGCGCAAGATTCAGTCTCTATCGGTTCACATACGGAATTTGCAGCAGCTAAGATCTCAGATGATAATGTGACTAAAGCAGAGGGTGATAGTGCATATATGCGAAATGATTATGCTGCTGCCATTCAAATTTATGAGAGTTTATTAAAGAAAGGGGAAGCGGCAGAAATCTATTATAATTTAGGTAATAGTTATTACAAAGCCGATGACATAGCCAAAGCAATTCTAAATTATGAACGTGCTTTGTTATTGCAACCTGGCAATGCGGATATTCGTGCTAATTTAGAGATTGCGCGCTCTAAAACGATAGACAAAGTAGTCTCGGTGCCTGATATCTTTTTTGTAGCCTGGGTGAAGTCCTTGATAAATTGTTTAAGTGTAGATGCATGGGCTAAGTTAGGAATCGTATTCTTTATTCTTTTACTTATATCATTTTCTCTTTTTTTCCTTTCCAAACAGATTGTGTGGAAGAAGAGTGGGTTTATAGCTGGAATTGTATTCTTGTTTCTTGTTGTCTTGAGTAACATCTTTGCTTCAGAACAAAAAAGCGAGTTGGTGAATAGAAATAAAGCTATTATTTTATCTCCCAGTGTTACAGTACGAAGTACTCCCAGTGAGAGTGGCACCAGTTTGTTTATTCTGCATGAGGGACATAAAATAGAGGTTAAGGATAATTCTATGCGTGAATGGAAAGAAATTCGTTTGGAAGATGGTAAAGTAGGATGGGTTCCTACTTCTGCAATAGAAGTGATTTAGAGATAGTTTATTGCCGAATAGCAAAGCCCGCATGGAATATAAAAGGTGTTTTTCCTGTTTATATTTCATACGGGCTTTTGAGGTATTTATAGAATGTTAAACATATAACAGAAAAATACAAGTAAATAGTTTGTTTTATCTTTTTTTTTCCTTAAGTTTATAGCGTGATAAAACAATATCCAAAGTATTAACCATTAAATTTATGAATATGAGAAC
>ENA-OQLB01000071-OQLB01000071.1-human-gut-metagenome-genome-assembly--contig:-NODE-71-length-56347-cov-5.043561_pt1 | contig 56347 bp, 71 predicted proteins | sample MGYA00242656_ERZ504813 | MGnify/ENA primary metagenome ERZ504813 (study PRJEB26092, sample SAMD00036388) | human gut metagenome | host: Homo sapiens | study: EMG produced TPA metagenomics assembly of... | reverse complement strand
CTTTCTTTTTGGCCATAATGTTATGATGTATTTTATGTATAAATAGAGATTCTGTGTCAATCTGTGTAATCTGTGGTGATTACCTCTTGCAAAGTAAACAAATAAATACGTTCCTTCGTTCACTCAGACTTCAAAATATTATCATTCTATTGAAAATAATGAAGGAACGACAGATTGTAATGGATTTATGTACTATATTTGCACACAAAGTGAAGATAGGCTGTACCTTAGACGAAAAGCAGATGGAAATGCAAACTCTGAACAAAAAAGCAGATGCCACACGGGAAAAAGACATTTACCGGGTGACGGTTGTGGGAAGTGTGGTAAACTTTCTCTTGCTTGTCTTCAAATTCTTTGCAGGTATTGTAGGTCACAGTGCCGCCATGCTGGCAGATGCGGTACATTCTTTGTCGGATTTCATTACAGATATTATTGTCATTGTTTTTGTGCGCATTTCGGCAAAGCCCGAAGATGAAGGACACGATTACGGTCATGGCAAGTACGAGACGCTGGCAACTGCCATTATCGGTATTTTTCTGTTGTTTGTGGGATTCGGCATTTTCTGGAACGGGGCTTCCTCCATTTACCGCTTCCTGCAAGGCGGCTCTCTGCAGGAACCCGGTATACTGGCACTGGTGGCTGCATTGGTATCCATCGTTTTCAAGGAAGTGCTTTATCAATATACCGTATTCAAGGGCAGGAAGTTGAATTCGCAGGCGGTTGTTGCCAATGCCTGGCATCACCGGAGTGACGCGTTTTCGTCCATAGGCACGGCAGCGGGTATAGGTGGCGCCATTCTTTTGGGTGACCATTGGCGGGTGCTGGACCGGTGGCAGCGGTTATTGTCAGCTTCTTCATTATGAAGGTGGCTGTGCAGTTGTTGATACCGTGTGTGGACGAACTGTTGGAGAAATCGTTGCCCGTCGAGGTGGAGGATGAGATACTGAAGACGATTCTTTCTTTTCCCGGTATCAGCTCGCCGCATCACCTTCGTACGCGCCGCATCGGCAGTTATTGTGCCATCGAGGTGCATGTGCGTATGGATGGTAGCATCTCGCTGGAGGAAGCTCACGAGACGGCAACGGCGGTGGAGAACAAGTTGAAAAGGCAGTTCGGCAAAGGAACACTGGTCAGCATCCATGTGGAGCCGGTGAAGAAGAGTAACGAGGCGACAGAGTAACACAAGGAGCGTCAAGGTGACGGACCGGATGAAAAGTAATTAGTAATTTGTAACAGAAGAAGTGGAATCGATTTTAATTACAGGAGCAAGCGGATTTATCGGAAGTTTCATCGTGGAGGAGGCGTTGAAGCGCAAGTTCGGTGTGTGGGCGGGTGTACGTTCGTCCAGCAGCCGCGAGTATCTGCGTGACCGCAAGATACATTTCCTCGAACTGGACTTTGCGCACCCCAATGAACTGAGGCACAACTCTCGGGACATAAAGGACCTACAATAAGTTTGATTATATTGTCCATTGTGCCGGTGTGACGAAGTGTGTGGACAAGAACGAATTCGATTTGGTGAATTATCTGCAGACCAAATACTTCATCGATACGCTGAGGGAGCTGAACATGATTCCCAAGCAGTTTATCTTCATCAGTACGCTGAGTGTGTTCGGCCCGGTACGCGAGAGGACCTACGACCCGATTATGGAGAGTGACCCCCCTTCACCCAATACCGCCTACGGACTCAGTAAACTGAAAACAGAACTTTATTTGCAGAGTATTCCGGGTTTCCCCTACGTCATCTACCGGCCGACGGGTGTATACGGGCCGCGTGAGAAGGATTATTATCTTATGGCAAAGTCCATCCGGCAGCATACGGACTTTTCTGTAGGCTTCTGCCGCCAGGACTTGACGTTTGTATATGTAAAGGATATCGTGCAGGCCATCTTCCTCGGGATAGAGAAGCAGGTGTCCCGCCGCGCCTATTTCCTGGCTGACGGGAAGGTGTATAGCAGCCGTGCTTTTTCCGATTTGATAAGGAAAGAATTGGGCAATCCGTTTGTTATTCGCCTGAGATGTCCGTTAATTGTATTGAAAGTCGTATCTTTGCTCGCTGAATTTTGGGCGAAGCGGCAGAACAAGACAGTACGCTCAATTCGGATAAGTATAGAATAATGAAACAACGCAACTGGCAGTGTGACATCACACCGGCCGTCGAGGAACTGGGCTTCAGTCCTGAGTACGACCTGGAACGGGGTGTAAAGGAAACCATTGCCTGGTATAAGGATAAGGGATGGCTTTAGATTTATTTAAAAGGGTAGAAACCCGTAAGGGGCTTTTTGCGGTAGAGAAGATTACGCTGATATACAATTTGCTGACTTCCATTCTCATTCTGTTTCTTTTTCAGGAAATGGATCATCCGGTGCAGATGCTTGCAGACCGTGTTGTCATTGCGGGTATGACGTTCCTGCTGATGTATCTTTACCGGCTGGCACCCTGCAAGTTCTCTGCCTTTGTGCGCATAGCCATCCAGATGTCACTGCTTTCCTATTGGTATCCCGACACCTTTGAGTTCAACCGGATATTCCCCAATCTCGACCACGTGTTCGCGTCGGTGGAGCAGTGGATGTTTGGCGGACAGCCTGCTGTGTGGTTCTGTGAAAGGTTTCCGCAGATGTGGGTGAGCGAGCCGTTCAATATGGGGTACTTCTTCTATTATCCGATGATTCTGCTGGTGGTGGTGTGGTATTTCCTTTATCGTTTCGACCTTTTCGAGAAGGTTTCGTTCGTCATCGTCACCGCTTTCTTCATCTATTACCTTATTTATATCTTCGTCCCCGTTGCCGGGCCGCAGTTCTACTTCCCCGCCATTGGAAGCGACCATGTGGCGCAAGGTATCTTTCCGTCCATCGGTGACTATTTCCATCACCATCAGGAACTTCTTCCCGGTCCGGGCTATGAGCACGGCTTCTTCTACAACCTGGTGGAGAGTTCCCAGCAGGTGGGTGAGCGCCCCACGGCTGCTTTTCCCAGTTCGCACGTCGGAATGTCTACGGTACTGATGATTATGGCATGGCGTGGCAGCAAGCGTCTGTTTGCCTGCTTGTTTCCTTTCTATCTGCTGTTGTGCGGGGCTACGGTCTATATCCAGGCACATTACCTGATAGACTCTATCGTGGGTTTCGTATCGGCTTTCGGCATTTATATCCTGGCCACGTGGATGTTCAAGCGATGGTTTGCGCAGCCGATGTTCCGCTAGTCGGGCACGGTGATTATCTTTCCACTGTCTGTGGGCAATACCAATGTACGCGGATAAACTTCTGCCGGAAGTGAATGCTGGAAGTTTACGATGAGCTGTTTGAGCAGTTTTTTCTTTTTCATAAAGACATATTTATGGGATTCTTTCTTTCTTGGGAAGACGAATATAGGGACTTGTTTCTTTCTGCCAAAGAAACAATGTTTTTTTTCTTGCCTCCTTGTTGGTAAGGTTTTGCCTTCCCATTGGCAAGGCTTTGCCACCGCGTTGGCAAAACTTTGCCATAGGCATGGCAAAAGTTTGCCAAGGGCAAGGCAAGTGGTTGGCAAAATTTCTTGCTGACAGACAGTGAGTTATGCGGATGGCAACAAAGCGTGTCATCTGCGTCTGAATAGCCCCCCTCTCAGAAGCTATTCAAGAAGGAGCGTGAGGATGATTGCTCAAGTATCGGACTCGATGGTAAAAATCGTATGCGGTTTTCTCCTATGGCAGCAACGGTTCTATCTCTTCGAAGATGCGGTACAGTTCCTCCTTCGTCTCTGCCCGCAGCATGGCTATCCGGGTGTCGCGGAAATTGGGAATCCCTTTGAAGAGCGGGCTTGCTGCCAGGTGGCGGCGCACGTGCAGTATGCCCCGTCGTTCATCCAGCAGGTTGACGCTGTCTTCCACTTCCTGGCGGAGTACGTTCAGCCGCCATTCGGAACTCGGCGGAGGGAGTTCTTCGCCCGTCTCCAAATAATGCTTCACTTCCTTAAAGAACCACGGGCGGCCGAAGCTGGCACGGCCTATCATGATGGCGTCCACACCGTAGAGGTCGAAGCATTCTTTGGCCGTTGGGGAGTGGTGATATCACCGTTGCCGATGATGGGAATGTGCATGCGTGGGTTCTTTTTCACCTCGCCGATAAGTGTCCAGTCCGCCTCGCCGGTATACATCTGGCGCGGGTACGGCCGTGGATGGTGAGGGCGGCAATGCCGCAGTCCTGCAACTGCTCGGCAAGGTCTACGATGATTTTACTGTTGGCATCCCAGCCCAGGCGGGTCTTCACGGTGACGGGAATCTTCACGGCATCTACCACGGCACGAGTGATTTCCAGCATCAGCGGAATGTTCTGTAGCATACCGGCACCGGCACCCTTGCCGGCAACGCGCTTCACGGGGCAGCCGAAGTTGATGTCCAGCGTGTCCGGATGTGCCTGCTCCACAATGCGGGCGGCTTCTACCATGGTGGCGGTGTCCCGTCCGTATATCTGTATGGCTACGGGCCGCTCTTCATCGCTGATGTTCAGTTTCTGCTGGGTCTTGCCTACGGAGCGTATCAAGGCATCGGCAGAAACGAACTCGGTATATACCATGTCTGCTCCGAAGTGCTTGCACATCAGGCGGAAAGCAGGGTCGGTGACGTCCTCCATCGGGGCGAGGAATACGGGGCGTGGGCCCAGGTCTATATCTTTAATCTTCATAATCTAAGCGGATTTGTCCGCAAAAGTACAGAAAAAAGCCTACCTTTGCATACTCTAATTCAAAAAGAAATGATGAAACACTCAATCAGTGACTTCGAAATCATGCACCGGTAGCTCGCGCGAATCTCTCGCAGCAGCCATACAAGCAGGTGCCGACTCCATCTATTTCGGTATCGAGAACCTGAACATGCGTGCCCGTTCGGCAAATACCTTCACTATCGACGATTTGCGGGAAATAGCCCGGACGTGCGACGAACATGGCATGAAGAGCTACCTCACCGTCAATACCATTATATACGACCATGACATTCCGCTGATGCGTACCATTGTAGATGCGGCAAAGGCGGCAGGCATCTCGCAGTCATTGCCGCTGATGTGGCAGTGATGAGCTATGCCCGGCAGATAGGGCAGGAGGTACACCTCAGCACACAGCTCAACATCAGCAACGTGGAAGCCCTGCGCTTCTATGCGCAGTTTGCCGATGTGGTGGTGCTGGCGCGTGAGTTGAATCTGGAGCAAGTGGCAGAAATCTACCGCCATATCCGTGAGGAGAATATCTGTGGACCCAGCGGAGAGCAGATACGTATAGAGATGTTCTGCCACGGTGCCCTTTGCATGGCAGTCAGCGGAAAGTGTTATCTCTCATTGCATGAGATGAACCACTCCGCCAACCGCGGTGCCTGCATGCAGGTATGCCGCCGTAGTTATACGGTGCGCGACAAGGAGACGGATGTGGAATTGGAGGTGGACAACCAATACATCATGTCCCCCAAAGACTTAAAAACTATCCACTTCATGAACAAGATGCTGGATGCAGGTGTTCGTGTTTTCAAAATAGAAGGACGTGCCCGCGGACCCGAGTACGTGCGCACGGTAGTGGAGTGTTACAAAGAAGCCATCCGTTCCTATCTGGACGATACATTCACCGATGAGAAGATTGCCCGGTGGGACGAACGTTTGAAGACGGTCTTCAATCGTGGTTTCTGGGACGGCTACTACCTGGGACAACGCTTGGGCGAATGGACCAAGAACTACGGCTCTGCCGCTACGGAACGTAAAATCTATGTGGGTAAGGGTATCCGCTACTTCTCAAACATCGGTGTGGCAGAGTTCCTGGTAGAAGCAGCCGAAGTGAGCGTAGGCGACAAGTTGCTGATTACGGGTCCCACAACGGGTGCCGAATTCGTCACTTTGGACGAGGCACGCGTCGATTTGAAACCCGTGCAGACTGTAAAGAAAGGCCAGCATTTCTCGATGAAATCGGTGAAAATACGTCCCAGTGACAAACTCTACAAGCTGGTCAGCGTAGAGGAACTGAAGAAGTTCAAAGGCTTGGATGTGGAGAAACAACGTGGCTAAGTATCAAATAGTAAATAGTCCAATAGTAAATATGAATTATATCTATGAACTTCCCATGAAGGTGCGCGACTATGAATGCGACCTGCAAGGCATCGTCAATAATGCCAATTATCAGCATTATCTGGAGCATACGCGCCATGAGTTTCTGTTGAGTGCCGGCGTCAGCTTTGCCGGACTGCACGAGCAGGGGGTAGACCCGGTAGTGGCACGTATCAATATGGCTTTCAAGACTCCCCTGAGGAGTGGTGACGAGTTTGTCTCCAAACTCTACATGAAGAAGGAGGGTATCAAGTACGTCTTTTACCAAGATATCTTCCGTGCTTCCGACGGCAAAGTCTGTCTCAAAGGCATAGTTGAAACCGTATGTGTGGTGAACGGACGGTTAAGCGATAGCGAACTGTTCGACCGTCTCTTTGCCCCTTATCTCAATCCGTGTGAATCTGTGTAATCTGTGGTGGAATGAACAGTGACGAACGGATTTGCAGCATAGCTCTCACACTTTGCCCCGGTATAGGACATATCGGGGCAAAGCGTTTAATAGAGGGTATGGGCAGTGCTGCCGAAGTATTCAGTCGGCGGAAGGAGCTCCCCGAAATCATGCCCGGTGTGAATCCGGGGGTAGTGACGGCTCTTGATTGTCCCGCTGCCTTTCTGCGTGCCGAGCAGGAGATGGAGTTTGTAGAGAAGAATCGTCTTTCCTGCCTGACGTTGAAGGATGAGGCTTACCCTTCCCGCTTGCGCGAATGTGAGGATGCGCCGATTGTACTTTTCTTTAAAGGAAACACCGATTTCAACCGCCTGCATGTCATCGATATGGTAGGTACACGCCGTGCCACCGATTACGGCAAGCAATTCTGTGCCGACTTCCTGCGCGATTTGGCCGTTCTTTGTCCCGATGTGCTGGTAGTAAGCGGACTGGCTTACGGGATAGATATCCATGCCCATCAGGCCGCTTTGGCAAATCATCTCCCTACCGTTGCTGTCCTTGCTCACGGACTGGACCGCATCTATCCGTATGTACACCGGAAAACAGCCATCGACATGCTGGCACAAGGCGGACTGTTGACCGAATTCCTTACCGGGACGAATCCGGACAAGCATAATTTCGTCAGCCGCAACCGTATTGTGGCGGGTATGAGTGATGCTACCATTGTGGTGGAGTCTGCCGCAAAGGGAGGTTCCCTTATCACTGCAGAGTTGGCGGAGGGATACCATCGTGACTGCTTTGCCGTTCCGGGGCGTGTTACGGACGAATCTTCCATCGGTTGTAACCGGTTGATACGCGACAACAAGGCTGCCCTTATCCAGAGTGCGGAAGAGTTTGTGCAGATTATGGCTGGGCCGTAGCGGAGCAGCCTGCCCGGACAGAAGGTATTCAGCGTAATCTCTTTCCGGAACTGACAGAAGAGGAGGAGCTTGTTGTGCGCATCCTTATGCGGCAGGGAGACCTCCATATCAATGCGATGGTGGTGGAAGCGGACATACCCGTCAACCGGATGAGTGCCTTGCTTTTTGAATTGGAGATGAAGGGAGTGGTCAAGGCAATGGTGGGTGGTGTCTATCACTTGCTGACTTGAGCGCGGCAGGTCTCTTGCCTTATATGGACGGTTTCCCGTATTTCATGATGAACTTTTCCGGGTGGTCTGTCGCTATGATGTCTACCCCCAGGTCGACTGCCTTCTGGTTCTCTTCCGTCTTGTCGTCCAGCCCCAGGACAAGTGCCAGTACCTGCAGGTTGTGCTCACGGCATTTCTTTACGAATTGCGGGGTAAGGGAGTCAATCCAGACGACAGCGATGTCGGGATGCAGTTCCTTTACGACATGCTCTATGTCCTTTTCACTTTTGATGTAGGCTTGCAGGGTTCTTACCTCGGGTGCCATCTTTCTGAAGCATTTGGCATGATACTCCTTGCTGAAGGTGAAGTTGCAGTTTTCCAGCATGCCTTCGTCCTTTATCAAGTTCAGTAATTGGTGCAGACCGCCGTTGCGGTAGTCGATGGTGATTCTTAAACCGTGCTCTTTGGCCTTGCGTAGCAGGTCGGTAAGGCGTAGTACCCGTTGTCCGGCAAATCGGGGCGCAAACCAAGAGCCGGCATCCAGTGTGTCGATGTCGGTGGACAGCCATTGGGAGATGGCGCCGGTACCGTTGGTGGTACGGTCGAGGTGGAATCGTGCAGTACGTAGAAGACACTGTCCTTACTGATGCAGACATCGCATTCTATATTGCCTACACCGTATTTGATGCACGAATCTACGGATGCCATTGTGTTTTCGGGAGCGATGGTGGCGGCACCACGGTGTGCGCTGGTCAGGGGTATCTTGGTGGTGGCGGCAGGCCGTTGGGAACATCCTGCGGTAAGTAGGATTATGGAAAGCAATGCGAGTACCGGTTTTTTCATAATGGGCTCAAGTGGTGATGTTTTCTTCTTTAACAGTTATAAAAGCCATCGAAGATAGCTATTTTTTGTCATTCGGAGAAACGTATGGGCATAAAAAAAGGAGTACCGCTGTACTCCAACCTTTGTTAACCTTAAATCTAATACTATGAAAAAATCACATTACAAATGTAAGGTTCCCGTTGTTATCTTCCAAATTTCAGAATGTTCCTGCTACTTCTTTTGTATTTCTTTCACTGAATTTTACTGTTTTCGCACACGGATTGACTTTTTGAGAGAGAAGAATCTATTCACAGCGTCCCGGATAAGGCAGAAGTTGCAAATCTGTTTCAATCGTTTCACAGAACCTTTCAGCCTTTGAAAAGAGTGATGGAAAGTGATTTTTATTCGGTAATTATCTTCTACTTTTGTTTGTATACAACACGAAATTATGGGAAAACGCATTTTTATATATGTCCTTTGGCTACTCCTTTTTTGTATGATGTCGGGGCAGGTAATAGGGCAGAATAAGTCGGCAGAATCCCATAGCCATACTTGTAAAACGGTGCTGGCGTTAAAAAATAATTTGCTTTACGACCTGGCCTTGGCTCCGAACATAGAAGTGGAGCTGCCATTGGGAAAGAGGTGGTCTTTGAATGTTGAGTACAAATGCCCTTGGTGGTCTGACAGCGGATGTAATTTTTGCTATCAGCTCCTTTCGGGAGGGACAGAGGCGCGTTACTGGTTGGGAAACCGCCATACGCGCGGAAGATTGTCCGGACACTTCCTGGGAGCATATGCCGAAGGAGGTACCTATGATTTTCAGTTGAAAAAGGAGAAGGGATACCGGGGGAAGTATTACGCAGCTGCAGGAATAACTTATGGATACGTGCGTCCACTGGCTCGGCATCTGGCGATTGAATTCAGTGTGGGCATTGGATACTTGGATACGGAGTACAGGAAATATACTTCTTATGGAAATGACTTGGTTTGGGTCAGCTGTGGAAAGTATCACTTTATCGGGCCGACAAAAGCAAAAGTTTCTTTGGTGTGGTTTCTAACGTCGGGGAGATGAGTGGTATGAAAGATGCACGGCATATGATTCTCTGGCTGTTCTTCGGGCTGTTGCCAATGCTGGGAAGCTGTGACTTCCGCGATATGCTGGATGATTATCCCGTTAGCGGAGTACAGATTAAACTGGATTGGAAAGGGGTGACGGATAAGCTGCCGCAGACCATGCGGATTATCTTCTATCCGAAAGATACTCAGGGGAGAAAGGTTGAAAGTTATCTGCCTGCCGGAGGGGGTGAGGTGAAGGTACCGGCCGGGGAAGTATGCGGTGGTGGCCTATAACTTCAATACGGAGAGTATACAGATACGGGGCGACGAGAGTTATGAGACGATTGAGGCTTTTACGGGACACTGTACGGGGCTGGATGTACACGAAGATATGGTTTGGTCGCCCGACCCTTTGTATGTGGTGGCTTTGGACGAGGTGGAAATAAGGCAGAGTGATGTGGCGCTTCCGTTGAACTGGAAGCCGGAAGCGGTAGTGGACCATTATTCCTTTGATATAAAGGTGGAAGGATGGGATAGAATATCGAGCATCATCTGCCATGTGGACGGCTTGAACGGAAGTTACTTTATAGCAACCGTGCTTGCCATTTGAGCGAGGTACCTATATGTGTGGATACAAAGCGTGAAAACGGGCTTTTATGGGGGTATTTCTCCAGTTTTGTATTACTGAAAGATACCAAGACCCGTGCGGATAGTCCTATGTTGCTGACACTGAAGATTGTGAAACGAGATAAAACGGTTCAAGAGGTGAAGGTGGATATCACGGAAGTGATTGAAACAGCTCCTCCCTCAGGAGGAGGCGAAGAAGAACCTGATGTGGGCGTTCCTGGGTCGGAAATCCATATCGAGTTCCCGTACCGGAGGACAAGGTTGTGGTGGATGATTTGGAACCGGGAACCGATGAAGGAGATGGAGGGATTGGTGGCGATGTGGATGATTGGGATGATGAGACGGATGTGGAGCTACCGGTGAATTGATAGCAAACAGACAAATAAATATATTAACTTTAATAACAGACAATTATGAAGAAGGTTTTATTTTTGGCTTTGGCTGCAGCAGCAGTAATGAGTTGCTCGGAAAGTGAGGAGATAGAGAATGCCGGACAAAAGGCGGAGATTAAATTGGGAACAGTAGTGGGTAACACTACGAGAGCCACAGTGACTGATTTGCCGGAATTGCAGAAGGTAGGGTTCACTGTGTATGCTTATAATACGGGAGCGACAGCAATGGCCTCCGTTGCGACTTTTGATGCGATGAAGGAATTCATGACAGATGTTAAAGTAACCTATAGTGCTCCCGACTGGAGTTTGACTGGGGGAACATATTATTGGCCAATGACGGATAACTTGCAGTTCTTTGCTTACGGGAATCCGGGTACCGGAGCCTTGACGTACAATCAACCGGCTGCTGGTGCTATATATCCTTCCATTACTTATACGGTAGCAGATGTAGCTGCCCAAACGGACTTGGTAGCCGCGAAAGTGACGGATGCAACCAAGGCATCAAATGCCAGTGGGGTATCTTTGAAATTCGGCCATATACTGACCCAAATAAATTTCACTGTCAAGGCAGCCGACGCTTTGACTTATAAACTGAAAACACTTACAATATCCGGCGTGCACAATAAGGGAACTTATGGTTTTGATGATTCAACATGGAAGTCACAAGAAGGAACAGCCACTTATGCGCATACGATTGCCGGCAGTGCATTGGAAGTGAATACAACGGGTGTGGAAATGAATGCAGCCTGGATGTTGATGCCCCAGACGTTGGATACGAATGCCAAAATCAATGTTGTCTATGACATCTATGAGAAAGACGTTCTTCTTGATACTGTAACTTCCGCCATTGACTTGAATGATACACAAGCCTGGGGTGAAGGCAAAAAGATACGTTATACGCTGACGCTGGCCAATAAGGCGGCAAAAGTAACCTTTGTACCTGAAGTTGGTCCATGGAGTACGGCTGATGATACGAACGTGGAAAAATAAAACGGCACTGTCCGCAATAAAAAACTGAATTACTTCTATTTTATTCATTCCCCGAAACTTCTTTATGAAAGTTTTCGGGGAATGTTTCTTTTATGAGTATTATTTATCTATTTTTGTCACTGCAACAAACAAACAAATCTACTTGCCGATGCCCAACTCTTCTGCTTGCAGAGGTAAAAAACAATGCGCTCAATGTCCCAAGGCTGTGGACAATGCAATAATATATGCTTCCCACCTCAGAGGATTCCATCTGCCGGCGCGAAAGTGTGAGGAAAATATTATAATTTTCCTGCTGAAAGGAGAAGTGCTTGTCAACAGTAAGGAGTATGCGGGAACTGTGTTGCATGCAGGTGAGTTCATCCTTCAAGCTATTGGTTCCAAGTACGAAATACTTGCCATGACGGATGTGGAATGCGTTTGTTACCGGTTCAGTAAGCCTGAATTCTTCTGTGAGGACCGGTATAACCATATTATGAAAGAGGTTACCCCTCCATTGATATTCTATCCTTTGACCATTACTCCCGAGTTGCAGCTCTTTCTGGAAAGTTCCAAGGCCTATTTGTCCGAGGAGAAGATTTGCCGGGAAATGCTTTGTTTCAAACGGAAAGAACTTGCTTTCATTCTTGGAAATTACTACTCCGACTATGAGCTTTCCATGCTGATACATCCTCTTGCCCAGTATACTAATTCCTTCCACTACTTTGTCTTGCAGAATCATGCCAAAGTCAAGACGGTAGAGGAACTTGCCCAGTTGGAGGATATACAGTAGCTACTTTCCGGCGTATATTCAATTCTGTTTTCATCAACCGGTGTACGAGTGGATGATGGAACGGAGGAAGGAAAGCGTGGTTTATGAACTTCGTTATACGGATGCTTCTATATCAGAGATTTGCTATAAATATGGCTTTGAATCGCTGCCTCATTTTTCCAATTTCTGCAAAAAGAATTTCGGGGCTTCTCCCCGTAGCTTGCGTGCCGGCAATTTATCTGAAGTAAACGGCATGTCATAAAAAAACTCCTCCGGCGGTTTCCCGGCAGAGGAGTCTCTTGTGATATTAATCAAATATAGTGAAAGCTGAGTGATAAATCTGAGCTTGCTCAGAAGGTTTATCCGAAGCGCATCCTATATTATTTGCAGAAAGACCGGATTAGTCTTTCAGTTTCGCAATGATAAAGTCGCGGTTCAGGCGGGCAATGTTGCTGATGGAAACATTCTTCGGGCATTCAGCTTCGCACGCACGAGTGTTTGTACAGTTACCGAAACCGAGTTCGTCCATCTTGCTCAACATAGCCTTGGCACGGCGCAATGCTTCCGGTTTGCCTTGGGGCAACAGGTTCAGCTGGCTCACCTTGGCAGAAACGAACAGCATAGCAGAACCGTTCTTACAAGCAGCCACACAAGCACCACAACCGATACAGCTGGCAGCATCCATAGCCTCGTCAGCGATGGGCTTCGGAATCAGGATAGCGTTGGCATCCTGGGGAGCACCGGTACGTACGCTGACGTAGCCGCCTGCCTGCATAATCTTGTCGTAGGCTGTACGGTCGACCATCAAGTCCTTGATAACTGGGAAACCGGCAGAGCGCCACGGTTCAACAGTGATGGTATCGCCGTCGTTGAAACGACGCATATAAATCTGGCAAGTCGTAGCGCCGGTTGCAGGACCGTGGGGGTGTCCGTTGATGTAGAGCGAACACATACCGCAGATACCTTCGCGGCAGTCGTGGTCGAATACAACCGGTTCTTTACCTTCAGAAATCAGCTGTTCGTTCAGGATATCCAGCATTTCGAGGAATGAAGTATCGCCCGGGATATCTTTCATTTGGTATGTTTCAAAAGCGCCTTTTGCTTTCGGACCCTTCTGGCGCCATACCTTGAGCGTAAATGATATATTTTTATCCATTTTCTTTAATTCTTTAAATGTTCAACTTCCCGATTAGCTCTTGTAGTTACGAGTCTGTACCTTGATTGCTTCGTAAACCAGCGGCTCTTTCAGCAATACCGGTTCCTTTTCGTCAGAACCTGATATTCCCAGCAAGCCACGTAGAAGTAGTTTTCATCGTCACGCTTGGCTTCGCCTTCTTCAGTCTGATATTCTTCACGGAAGTGACCGCCGCAGCTTTCGTTACGGTTCAGTGCATCGTAAGCAACCAGCTCGCCCATAGTGATGAAGTCGTACAGACGGATAGCCTTGTCGAGTTCTACATTCATACCTTCCTTGTCGCCCGGGATGAACAGTTCTTTCTCGAACTCCTTGCGGACTTCTTTCAGCTTCTTCAGACCTTCCTTCAAGCCTTCGGCCGTACGTCCCATACCTACATATTCCCACATAATGTGGCCCAGTTCCTTGTGGATAGAGTCTACAGACTTCTTACCCTTGATGTTCATCATCCAGTCAATCTTCTCCTGAACGGCCTTTTCTGCAGCTGCAAATTCGGGCAGGTCGGTAGAGAAACGGGGAACTGTAATCTGGTCGGCCAGATAGTTCTGGATAGTGTAAGGCAATACGAAGTAACCATCGGCCAGACCTTGCATCAGGGCAGAAGCACCGAGGCGGTTTGCACCGTGGTCGGAGAAGTTACATTCACCGATGGCGAACAGTCCCTTGATGGAGGTCATCAGTTCGTAGTCAACCCAGATACCACCCATGGTATAGTGGATAGCCGGATAAATCATCATCGGGTTTTCGTATGGGCTGACATCAGTGATTTCTTCATACATATCGAAGAGGTTGCCGTAACGTTGTGCAACGACATCTTTACCCAGACGGTTGATAGCTTCGGAGAAGTCAAGGAATACGGCAAGACCGGTGTTGTTCACGCCGAAGCCCTTGTCGCAGCGTTCTTTGGCAGCGCGGCTGGCAACGTCACGCGGAACGAGGTTACCGAATGCCGGATAACGGCGTTCCAGGTAGTAGTCGCGGTCTTCCTCGGGAATATCTTTTCCTTGCAGTGTACCTTCCTGCAGTTTCTTGGCATCTTCCAGCTTCTTCGGAACCCAGATACGACCATCGTTACGCAGAGATTCGGACATCAAAGTCAGCTTAGACTGCTTGTCACCGTGAACCGGGATACAAGTGGGGTGAATCTGTACGTAAGCAGGGTTGGCAAACCAGGCACCTTTACGGTAGCAAGCCATTGCTGCAGAGCAGTTACATGCCATTGCATTGGTAGAAAGGAAGTAGGCATTGCCGTAACCACCGGTAGCGATTACCACAGCGTGGGCGGCAAAACGTTCCAATTTACCGGTAACGAGGTTCTTTGCAATGATACCGCGGGCACGTCCGTCAATGAGGACAACGTCTTCCATTTCGTAGCGGGTATACAGTTTCACAGTGCCTACGTTCACCTGGCGGCTCAATGCAGAGTATGCACCCAGCAACAGCTGCTGTCCGGTCTGACCCTTGGCATAGAAAGTACGGGATACCTGAGCACCACCGAAAGAACGGTTGTCCAGTGTACCGCCGTATTCGCGGGCGAAAGGAACACCTTGTGCAACGCATTGGTCGATAATATTGTTGGATACTTCAGCCAGACGGTAAACGTTGGCTTCGCGGGCACGGTAGTCGCCACCCTTTACTGTATCGTAGAACAGACGGTATACAGAGTCACCGTCGTTTGGTAATTCTTAGCAGCATTGATACCACCTTGTGCAGCGATGGAGTGTGCACGGCGCGGAGAGTCCTGGATGCAGAAGTTGAATACTCTGAAACCCATTTCGCCCAGAGAGGCGGCAGCACTGGCACCGGCAAGTCCGGTTCCTACTACGATGATGTCCAGACGACGTTTGTTGGCAGGGTTTACTAATTTTTGGTGAGCCTTATAATTGGTCCATTTCTCAGCCACCGGTCCTTCCGGTATTTTAGAATCTATCTTAGTCATAATGCAATTTACAATTTAGTCATTTACAATTTGAATTTAGCAAGCGCCGCACAATGATTTTGCAAAGAATACGACAACTACCAGAGCGAAGCAGAGGACAACGATAGTAGAATAGATGTTGGAGATACATTTCCAACGGTTAATCCATACTTTGTTGTTCCAGCCCAAAGACTGCATGGAGCTCCAGAAACCGTGAGTGAGGTGGAACACAATGCGCCCAGCCAAACGAGGTAAAGCACTACGAATACCGGATTGCTGAAGGTGTTTTGAATGTGATAGACACCGTTGGCTGCATATGCCAGCGTGAGGGTGTCAGCATGCATGCCCATGTTGTGCATCAACTCGGGAAGCTGCATTTTAGCCCAGAAGTTTACCAGGTGCAGGCCCAGACCTACGATTACGATGATACCCAGTACGAGCATGTTTTGAGAAGCCCATTCCACAGTCTTGGGCTTTTCCGTAACGGCATAGCGTTCGCTACCACGTGCCTTACGGTTCTGCATAGTCAGCCAGAAAGCGTAGATGATGTGGATGATGAATAAGGCAGCCAGACCTACCGTAGCCACCAATGCGTACCAGTTTGCTCCCAGGAACTCACAAACCATGTTGTAGCCATTAGCCGAGACTAATGCAACCAGGTTCATCGCCATGTGAAATGTCAGAAACAGGACAAGGGCGATACCGGTAACGCTCATCACCACTTTCCTTCCTACAGATGAATTACTTAACCACATAAATGATTGAATTTAAGTTATTTAATAGTTTGAAAATTTATTCTATCAGGATACTTCTGTAAATGTTTCGCAAAAATAGGAGAAATCCAGCGATAAAGCAAGCGATTAAAGAAATAATTCCGTAATCCGGCAGAATGCGAAGTTTACGGACAAGTAAAAGGTTTACTCGTCCTCCTGGTCTTTGCCTTGCTCTTTGCAGATAATGGAAATCTTTTCTCCGTTTGCCGAACGTTTTCTTAGGGCGCGGGGCGTGTCTCCGAAAGAGTCTTTGCAGAAGTGGGCAAAGTGGGATAGGGAATCAAAGCCATAGCGGGCGCTGATGACTGAAATGCGTTGTTTGGTGTATTGCAGGTCGTTCAGAATTCCTTCACGTTTCTTGTCCAGAATCCATTCATAGACCGGGACCCCATACATATTTTTAAACAGACGGCGGAATGTGGTGGTGGTATATCCGCCGAGGTGGGCAAACTCTTCCACATTCTTCACCTTGTCGTAGTTCTGCATGACGAAATATTGGAAGCTTTCCGTATAAGTGCTGATGGGGTAGAAGAATGTACTGATTTGGTGTAGCGGATAGTAGCATGTCAATATGTATACCAATTCCTGGCATTTCATTTCAATGTATTTGCTGCACGCATAGGGTTGCTCGTTGAGGTAGCAGGCAAGGCTTTTCAGGAGCCTTCGAGCATGGAAATCGCGGTAAGCGGGGTATAAGTCAAGGGGGCTTCCGAGCGTTTCAGTATCTCCTTGTAGCGCTCTTCGCAAATCAGAGGAAGCTCGGTGAACCAATAGACAATATATTCCACTTCGGTCAAAGCCAGGAGTTCTACTTTGGAGCCGATGGCTTGCAAGATGAGCTGGCGGCTTTGGAGAGTGGTGCCCGGATATTCGTCACTGTTTACAAGTAATTCACCTTTCAGCATAAATATCATGCAGTTCTGTGTGCACTTTTCAGCAGAGAAATGTTGTCCCTTGGGGTAGTGGCGGTAAACCAATACTCCTTCTGATTTTTGGGGACATACCATACAATCAATCTGTCGGTTGCAGCAAGTTTCCAGTCTCATGAAATGATTAGCGAATTATTATAAATGTGGCAACAAAGATAGAATTTTTTTGTGAAAACTCTATCTATTTGTCCTATCTTTGCGTCAAACTAATATAAAGGACTTATGAAAAAGGCTATTTTTTTTGTATATTTTATCTGCCTTGTTGTATCCGGTCTTTCGGCACAGAATTGGGATATTAACACTTTGCACCGGGTTAACAGTTGGGATGGCAAGTTTGTCCGTAACTATAATAAGATAATTTCACGTTCGGAGCCCTATGTTGCTGTCGGTGTTCCGGTGGCGATGGCGGTTGCCGCTTGGATAAAACATGATAAGGGTTTGCTGAAAGATGCGGTCTACGTAGGTACAAGTGTAGCGGGGGCTTTTGTTGTGACTTATGGAATGAAATATCTGGTGGACCGTGAGCGTCTTATGATAAATATCCCGACAGAGTGCATGCATATAGCCATGAAGGCAGCCCGTCTTTTCCTTCTGGACATACGGCGACGGCTTTTGCCCTTGCCACCTCGCTCAGTGTAAAGTATCCTAAATGGTATGTGATAGCTCCGTCTGCCCTGTGGGCTTGTTCCGTGGGAGTTTCCCGTATGAACGAGGGAGTGCATTATCCGTCGGATGTGTTGGCGGGGGCTGCAATCGGTGCTGGATGTGCTGTGGTCAACATCTACGTCAACAAGTGGCTGAATAAGTGGCTGTTCGGAGAATGATTTTAGGCGCGAATTACGCGGAATACGCGGAGTTAGATAAACTAAATCCGCATAATCCGCGCCTAAGTTTGTTTCAAGTCGGCTATTGGATAATAGTGCTGTAGATGCCTTCGTTCAGCACTTTTAGAGCTTGCTGCACGCTCTGGTTCGTGCTGTTCATCACCTGGAAGTATTCGTTCATGTCCCATAGGTCACGGGCTATCAAGGCTTTAAGTTGTGTCTTGATGAGCGGTAGGGATTGGTTGTACTGTTTCTCGTCAAACTTGATTTTCTCTTTGTCGGCAAGCGTACGTATTTCGGCAAGGAAGTTATCGTCTATCTCGAACTTCTCGTTGAAGGCTTCGAATTTCTTGTATTTGTTCTGCAACTCCTTCCGGTGCTTCTCGATGTAGCCGGTAGTGGCTTTGATAACCACGCCTTTGGCTACGAGGTTGCGGTGATAGTCTGTGTACTGGGTAGTGTCGATGGGGACGAAGAAGTCGGGCATGATACCTCCACCTCCGTAAACGGTACGTCCCATACGCTTGGTCTGTGCTTTCAGGGAGTCGGCAAAATGGATACTGTCCGCATGAATCATTTCTCCATGATTGAAGCGGTCTATCAGTTCCTGGTTATACTTATCCTGACTGTTCTCGCCGGTTAGGCGGCCGTCGAGGTTGGCGGTGCTGTCGTAAGGCTTCTGGATACAACGGCCCGAAGGAGTATAGTAGCGGGCGATAGTGAGGCGAATCATGGAACCGTCCGGCAGGTCGATAGGACGCTGTACTAATCCCTTGCCGAAGGTGCGGCGTCCTACTACCACGCCTCTGTCCCAGTCCTGGATGGCTCCGGTCACGATTTCACTGGCAGAAGCGGAGTACTCGTCCACCAATATGATGAGACGGCCGTTCTTGAAGTTGCCCGTACCTTTGGCAAAGAAATCACTGCGGCGTGCGGCTCTTCCTTCGGTGTAGACGATGAGTTCTTTTTGCTTCAGAAATTCGTTGGCAAGGTCGATGGCGGCATTCAGATACCCTCCTCCATTTCCTTGCAGGTCGAGGATGAGGTCTTTCATTCCTTTCTTTTGCAGGCTTTTCAGGGCTTCTGCAAACTCTTCGGCGGTGGTTGCCCGAAGCGTTGATACGGATATAGCCGGTTTTGGGTTGTATCATGTAAGATGCGTCCAGGCTGAGGATGGGAATTTTGTCACGCTTCACGGTGAAGTACAGCTGGTCGTCCACGCCACGGCGCACGATGGTGAGTTTCACTTCCGAGTCTTTCGGTCCGCGCAGGCGGCTCATAATATCTTCCGTGCTCATTTTTACTCCGGCAATGGCGCTGTCATTGACGGCTACGATACGGTCGCCGGCAAGGATGCCCACCTTCTCGGAAGGTCCGTTGCTCACGGGTTGTATCACAAGCAGGGTATCTTCTATCATCTGAAACTGTACGCCGATGCCCTCGAAATTGCCTTGCAACGGCTCGTTCATCTTCTTCACTTCTTCGGCGTTGTTGTAGGTGGAGTGCGGGTCGAGTTGTGCCAGCATCTTGATGATGGCTTCTTCCACCAGCTTGTCTTCATCCACCTTGTCCACATAAAGGTTGGTGATGGCAAACTCTGCCATTTGCAGTTTGCGCAGGGCTTCATTGTTCGGCTTTTGCGCTTGCGCCGTCACCGCGCATATACATATTATAATAGTAAATAGTTTTTTCATCATTTCCATTTTAATCCCTAATCCTTTATCCTTAATCCCTAATCTCCATTCCCTCCGGTATGAACATGCTTATGTCCTTGCCGTATTGCAGCAGTTCGCGCACGGTGGTGGAACTGACGCAGGTAAGTTCCGGCTCGGTGAAGAGCAGGATGGTTTCTATGCCGGTCAGTTTGCGGTTGATGTCGGCAATGGTTTCCTCGTATTCGAAATCCTTCACGGTGCGTATGCCGCGTATTATCAGACTGGCATCTACCTGCCGGGCAAAGTCGATAGTCAGGCAGTCATAGGACTGCACAATGATGCGCGGCTCGTTCCGGTAGTAGTCTCGTATCATTTGTTCGCGCTTTTCCAAGGGGAAATACGTATTCTTATTTTCATTGATGCCGATGCCTATGACGATTTCGTCTATAAAAGTCAGTGCACGGCTCACTACCGAAGAGTGTCCGATAGTAAACGGGTCGAATGTTCCCGGAAAGATAGCTCTTCTCATGATGCCAAATCTTCTTCTATAACCAAGTTGTTGATAATAAAGTTTTGTCGTTCCATGGTATTCTTACCCATGTAGAATTCCAGCAGCTCTTTTACGAGGTCTGTCTTGCGCAGGGACACTTGTTCCAGACGCATATCCTTGCCGATAAAATGCTTGAACTCGTCGGGCGAGATTTCTCCCAGACCTTTGAATCGGGTGATTTCGGGGTTGGGACCCAGTTCTTCAATGGCTTTCACACGTTCCTCCTCTGTATAGCAATAACTTGTCTTCTTTTTGTTGCGCACGCGGAAGAGAGGGGTTTGCAGGATATATACATGCCCTTTCTTTATCAGGTCGGGGAAGAACTGCAGGAAGAAGGTGATGATGAGCAGGCGGATGTGCATGCCGTCCACATCGGCATCGGTAGCTACGATGACTTTGTTGTAGCGCAGTGTCTCTATGCCGTCTTCTATATTCAAGGCTGCTTGAAGCAAGTTGAATTCTTCGTTTTCATAAACTACTTTCTTGGTGAGTCCGTAGGAATTTAGCGGTTTACCACGCAGGCTGAATACTGCTTGGTATTCACGTCGCGGCTCTTGGTGATGGAACCGCTGGCGGAGTCTCCCTCGGTAATGAAGATGCAGGATTCGGTTTCCTGGTCTTTGCCTTTACCGTCACTCAAGTGGTAGCGGCAGTCGCGCAGCTTGCGGTTGTGCAGGTTGGCTTTCTTGGCGCGTTCGCGTGCCAGCTTGGTGACGCCGGCAATGGCTTTGCGCTCTTTCTCGGAGTCTTGTATCTTTTGCAGCATCACTTCGGCCACAAGCGGGTTCTTGTGGAGGTAGTTGTCCACTTCCGTCTTGATGAAGTCTCCTACGTATTTGTTCACCGTGGGGCCGGCGGGCTTGTGTTCCTGCGGCGCGGCAGGCCACATGTTGTTGCTGCCCAGTTTCGTTTTGGTCTGGCTCTCGAACATGGGTTCCTCCACGTCGATGGCAATGGCGGCTACCAGTCCGTTGCGGATGTCGGCATATTCCTGGTTCTTGTTGTAGAACTCCTTGATGGTACGGGCAATGTGTTCCTTCAAGCAGTCTGGTGTGTGCCGCCTTGGGTGGTGTGTTGCCCGTTGACAAAGGAGTAGTACTCTTCGCCGTATTGGTTGGTGTGTGTGAAGGCAATCTCGATGTCCTCTCCTTTCAGGTGGATGATGTCGTAAAGGCCTTCGCTGGTCATGTTGTCTTTCAGCAAGTCCTCCAGCGTGGCGGGAAACGATGCGCTGGCCGTTGTAAATGAAGGTGAGGCCCGTATTCAGGTAGGTGTAGTTGCGCAACAGGGTTTCTACGAACTGGTTCTGGAAGGAATAGTTCAGGAAGAGTGTGGCGTCCGGTTCGAAGAAGATATAGGTTCCGCTTTCTTCTGTCGAGTCTTCGGTCACATCACTCAACAGCGTTCCTTTCTCGAAGATGGCGGTACGTACTTTGCCGTCGCGGTAACTGCGTACCTCGAAACGGCTACTCAGCGCATTGACCGCCTTGATGCCCACGCCGTTCAGTCCGACACTTTTCTTGAAAGCCTTTGAATCATATTTACCCCCGGTATTCAGTTTGCTGACCGCCTCTACCAGTTTGCCTTGCGGAATGCCTCGTCCATAGTCGCGTACGCTGACACGCAGACTGTCTTCTATAGTCACTTCTATACGCTTTCCGGCACCCATCTTGAACTCGTCGATGCTGTTGTCCATCACTTCTTTCAGCAACACATAGATACCGTCATCGTTCTGTGAGCCGTCGCCCAGACGGCCTATGTACATACCGGAACGGACACGGATATGCTCCATGTCGTCGAGGTGGCGGATGTTGTCGTCGGTATATTCCACGCTGGAAACGGGGCTCTCTGTGATATTGTTGTCTGCTTCTTCCAGTGGCAGGGTCATATTGTTGTTATCTTCCATAAGTACGTTATTCCTTCATATTGCGCATTGCGACAAAGGTAATGAGAAATTCGGGGGTTCGCAAAAAAATAATGTCTTTTATGGACTTCTGACAAGCTTATATTCTGGATTTAGAACTTATTTTATTCCTTTCACAAAGCATCTTCTCCGTTTATGCTGTTCCGTCTTGAAGTACTCCCACTGCGCTTGCACCTTGCCGTTCAGCTCCAGCTCCGGATTACTCTCGGCATACTCGAAACCAAGTTGCTGATAGACGGGGATAAGGTCGGAGAACAACAATGCATTTACCCCCTTGTTCTGATACTCCGGTTTCACGGCAACCAGCAGCAAATCGAGCATCTTGGGATATTTCTTCAAGAAGATGGTCTTGGCCAGGTGATACCAACCCATAGGAAGCAGGCGCCCGTGGGCTTTTTGCAACGCTTCGGCGAGTGACGGCATGGAAATGCCTACGGCAAGCAGCTGGTCATCGGCATCGGTAATCAATGTCACCATGCGTAGGTCGAGGATGGGCAGGTACATCTTGACGTATTGGTCAATCTGCCGTTGGCTCAGTGCAGAATAGCCATAGAGTGGCTGATAGGCTTCGTTCATCAGTTCGAAGATGGCCTGACCGTAGTCTTGGGCAATCTTCTTGGCAGATGTGTATTTCTTTACCTTGAGGTTATACTTGCGCTGGATGAGGTCGGAGATGCGCTTGTGCTTGTCGGGTATGGCGTCGGGAATGTAGATTTTGTATTCCACCCAATCGGCATCCTTCTCAAAGCCATGCGTTCCAGATGTTGCGGATAGTAGGGATAGTTATAAATGGTGGCCATGGTGCTGAGCTGGTCGAATCCTTCGATGAGCATACCTTCGGCATCGAAATCTGTGAATCCCAGCGGGCCTTGTATATGTGTCATTCCCCGTTCTTTTCCCCATTCTTCACGGTGCGAATCAGGCATCGGAGACTTCCGCATCATCGATGAAGTCTATCCAGCCGAAGCGGACTTCCTTTTTGTTCCAGGTTTGGTTTGCCTTGTGGTTGATGATGGCAGCTACACGTCCTACGATTTTACCTTCCCGATAAGCCAGGAAATAGTCGGCTTCACAAAATTCGAATGCAGCGTTTTTCTTCTTGTTGAAGGTGTTGAGCATGTCATCGAAAAGGTCGGGGACGGAATAAGGGTTGTTTTTGTATAGCAGGTAGTTGAAACGGATAAAGCGCTCCAGTTCCCGTCTTGTGGTTACTTTCTTGATTGTAATTGCCATAGTTGTTCAATATTGAGACCACAAAGGTAATGCAAACTGAGAGCAGAACAAAATAAGCTTGCTTATTTTTTATGCCGAGGTACAGCTTGCCTTATTTAAAAATACGTGATAATCTTTAAAATACCGCGTAGGGTGTTTGTAAATTTGCTGTTAGAGGTTGTATATCAGTACCGCTGTGTAGGCAATGTAGCAGAGAATCAGAATGCTTCCTTCCACCCGGGTGATGATGCGTTTCCCGAAAAAGATACCGAACAGCCAAAGCAGGATGCTGGACCTACGAGTACCCACAAATCGAAATTGGTGATGCCCGTCAGACGCAGTGGAGTGATGGAGGCCGAACAACCCAGTACGAAGAATATATTGAAGAGATTACTTCCGATGACGTTTCCGATGGCTATTTCGGGGTTTTTCTTCAAGGCGGCTACGATGGAGGTGGCGAGTTCGGGCAGTGAAGTGCCGCCTGCTACGAGCGTCAGCCCGATGATGGATTCGCTGACACCCAATCCGCGGGCTATGCCGCTGGCACCGTCTACAAAGAAATTACCTCCGATGATGAGCCGGCAAGTCCGCCGAGAATGTATAGGGCGGACTTCCACGCGGGTAACAGCCTGATTTCGTCTTCTTCCTGTAAGTGCTCCTTTTCCGGTTCCTTCATACTTCCATCCCTTTTTGCAATGGCAAAAGTATAACTCAGGAAAATGGTAAAGAAGCATAGCAGCAATAGGCCGTCGGTGATGCTGAGTATGTTCTCCCCACTGCTGTCCAGTAAGACGTCGTTGGCACAAATCAGCAGGGCGAAGGATGAAAGGATGCAAAGGGGGATTTCGCGTTTCAGTGTGTTACGGGTAATGGCTATCGGGGCAAAAAGGGCCGTACAACCCACAATCATCAGGGTATTGAACGTATTGCTTCCCACCACATTGCCAATGGCAATGTCTGCACTGCCTTTGAGAGCAGAGGATATGCTGACGGTGAGTTCCGGTGCGGAAGTGCCGAAGGCAACAATGGTAAGCCCGATGACGATGGACGGTATATGGAAACGTTTGGCAACGGATGCGGCACCGTCTGTCAAGCCATTGGCACCCAGAAGAATGAGGAGCAGTCCTCCGACAAGAAACAATATATCCATAGGTATGTCAATTTTGAGTACAAAGATAGTGCAAACCGGATACAGAACTTTCATGTTTGCATGAAAAAGTTATGTCGATTAGAGTAGGAAGTTAAAAACATTCCGTATGTTTGAAGCATTTATTGGGTATATTTGCATAATTAAAGAATCAAATCAAGAAGTTTATATATGAAGGTTATCCGTGCTTTCTGTCTTTGTTGGCTGTTGATGCTGGCAGACGGAGTGTCAGCTCAGTTGGTAGATAAAGTGCTCAGTGTTTTAGGTGAGGATAGTGTGGGGAGTGTCACAGTGGCAAGGACTGACTCCGATTCGATTCAGTTGTCGCTTGTCCGGCAGGAGTTGGAAACAGCCCGGCTGAATGAGGCGAACCTGCGGATGGAAATGGAGCAGATGAAGTTGGCGGGCTATGCGGCCGATTCGGTGAAGCTGGCATTGCAGAAACAACGCATTGATTCGTTGCGGACGGTGACACCGGGTATTCCGGTGGTGGTGGAGAAGGACACTTTGTTCTATCTGTATGCCAAGCGTGGAGGCATACGCCCCAACAGCGAGCCAAAGATGTAAGCAACGTCATCGAAGCATTGGGCACGCGTTTCAATCTGCGTCCGGACTCTGTTTATTTAGAGAGTACGGATATTGTTACAGACTTGATGTATGGCGAAAAGGTCATCATTTCCTTTACCGATCAGGATGCTTTGTGGGAAAACTGTACCCGCGACCAGCTGGCCGCCAACAAGAGGCATGTCGTGGTGGACAAACTGAAAGCCATGCAGAAGGAGCATAGCTTGTGGCAGTTGGGTAAGCGTATCTTGTACTTTATCCTGGTGCTTGTGGGACAGTTCTTCTTGTTCAAGTTTACCAACTGGCTGTTCAGAAAACTCAAACTACGCATTCAGAAGCTGAAGGATACCAAGCTGAAACCGATCTCTATTCAGGATTATGAATTGCTGGATACGCAGAAGCAGGTCAACCTGCTGGTGTTTGTTGCCAACCTGGTGCGTTATGTAGTCATGCTGTTGCAGTTGCTGCTGACGGTTCCGTTATTATTCTCCATTTTCCCTCAGACCAAGAGCTTGGCTTATACATTATTCTCCTACATCTGGAATCCTATAAAGGTCATCTTGAATGGAATAGCCGACTATATACCCAATCTGTTCACTATCTTTGTGATATGCTATGCGGTGAAGTATCTGGTCAGACTGGTGCGTTATCTTGCCAATGAGGTGCAGGCTGAACGGCTGAAGATAAACGGCTTCTATCCGGATTGGGCCATTCCTACCTATCATATTGTGCGCTTCTTGCTTTATGCGTTTATGATTGCCATGATTTACCCTTATCTGCCGGGTTCCAAGTCGGGAGTCTTCCAGGGAATCTCCGTGTTTGTCGGCTTGATTGTTTCGCTCGGTTCCAGTACGGTTATCGGCAATATCATTGCAGGACTGGTCATAACCTACATGCGGCCTTTCAAGCTGGGTGACCGCATCAAGCTGAACGATACTACGGGCAACATCATTGAGAAAACACCGCTCGTCACCCGCATCCGTACTCCGAAGAATGAGGTGGTGACCATTCCGAACTCTTTCATCATGTCTTCCCATACGGTCAATTACAGCCAGTCTGCCCGTGAGTATGGATTGATTATCCATTCGGAGGTCAGTATTGGCTACGATGTTCCGTGGCGGAAGACACATCAGCTGTTGATAGAGGCTGCATTGAATACTCCTGGAGTGATAGATGACCCCCGTCCGTTTGTATTGGAGACTTCCCTTCAGGATTATTATCCGGTTTATCAAGTGAATGCCTATATCAGGGATGCCAACAGCCTTAGCCAGATTTATTCTGATTTGCATCAGAATATCCAGGATGTCTTTAACGAGGCAGGCATCGAAATCATGTCTCCTCACTATATAGCTACGCGTGACGGCAGTGAGACGACCATACCCAAGGATGACTTGCGGGAGAAAAAGCAGTAAGGGAGCCGGTTATCGTGCCAGTAAAATCTCTGCAAACGGTACGTAGAACATAAACATCCTCCATTCCTTTGTCTGGAAATCATAAGTTTCGATGAAGTCGCCTTCACGATAGCCTGCAAACTGCACGTAGAGTTTCCTTGTCTGCCCGTCCTTGGAGTAGTACATGGCAGCGGAGCGTACGGCGTTGGGGTAGGTGGCGAAAGGCTCTTTCAAGTTTCCGGCAGTAGTATCCCATAAGCAGAATTGCGTATCTCCACCATTGGCACGGGAAACGATATAGCCTCCTTTGCATTGCAGGCTGTTTGGGTTTTCGGGGGATGGTTCCATAATCCGGAAAGGTATCAAGGCTTCGGCTTTGATGGGGTCGTAGCAGTGCATCTTTTCTTTGGCGATGTCTATCACGACGGGCGAGAAGGTGTCGTCGCCGTTGTTGGCCGAGAGCAGCATGTGGACGTCGGCTATCACGCCCGGATAGCGTGAGAGGGATTCGGGCTTCAGTCCATCCGGTAATGGTATTTCGGGAGTATGTATCGGTGGCATATTCAACCGGGTATATACCGGATAAGAGATGCTACAGTAGGTGAGGAGCTTATCTCCGGCCATTTCCAGGGAAACAGTGTTGTTGAAGTCCGAGCAGATGGTAATTGCGTTACGTTCTACCGGGTTACACCAATAGTGCATGCAGAGGTCGTATCCATCGATGAAACTACTGCCGTCTTTCTCCCGTATCCCGCAGAGGATGTTGGTGCCGGGGATGTTGGCGGCAAGGTGGAAATCTTCGTCGTCATGGAACTGGATTACTTCCGATATTTCTTGTGTTACCAGGTCGATACGGGTGATGCCGCGGGGAACGGTCGGTGTGTAAATGGCGTGGGAGTTGGTGATACCGTAGAGATATGGTTCTTCGGGGGATTGTCCGTCGGCTACCGAAATCTGGCCGAGAGGCTGAAGCTGTCCTGCCCGTTCCAGGAACATTTCTACCCGTGAGGCGGGCCAGTGTCCGGGGCAAGGAAAGTAATGCTGTTGGTGGTTTGCTCCGTGGTAACGCGCGTGTGTAGCGTGAATACCCTTCGGGAAAGAGAGGATTGTCGGCTATCGGCCAGTAGATGTCCAATATGATTTGGTCGCCGCTCTGCAAGCCGTCGGCTTTGACGGTCACGGCATCACCGGGATTGAAGGTCTTTCCGGCATCGGATATGGTGATATTGGTCACAAAAGCGGGTTGTTTCTCTTTGTCGTCATCACTGCAAGCGGCAAGTAGCAGGCTGATTAGTAGCAGGAAGTGTATCTTCTTCATCATAGTTATGTATTGACAAATGCAAATATAGGGCTTTTTCTTGTATTCCTGCGGATAGGCTTTGTTTTTGTCGTATGAGATGGAAAAATCCTCCTACGAAACATGGTCTTTTGCTTCGTGGGAGGAAAGTGGTTGTTCGGCAGGGCTTCGGGGGAATGCGCCTGCTTGCGTGCCGGCTTGGATTATTTGCTGCGCGTCACCGTGTGCAATACATTCACTTTCTTGTCAATCATGCGCAGTTCCAGTGTCTTTTTGCTGGCCGATACAATGGAGAAACCCGGTTCGGGGCTGCAGAATACGGTCCCTTCGATGGGCTTCACCTTGCGGGCGAGCGAACCGGCAGAATTGGTGATATAGTCGATGTCGCTGCCTGCCACGCGTACGTGCTGGAAGTTGTGGATGTGCCCGCAGATGTACATATCCACCTTGTGCTTGCGCAGGATGGGATCGAGACGTGCCTGCATATCCGCACGTTCGCTCTCGTCCTCGGGGTTTCGGCATAGATGGGATGGTGTCCGGCAACGATAACCCAGTCCTCTTTGGCGGTAGTCAGTACGGAATCTATCCAGGAAAGTTGTTGCTGGTAATCCTGCTTGCAGGCATCGGGATAGGTCTCGCTTTCGTTGCGGTATTTGTCAATCATCGGGGCGGTGTCTACCCAAAGGATGCGGATGGTAGCGCCGTTGTCCTCGAACGTCTTGGTATAATAACGGGCGGGCATGGTCCAGCGGCGGCTGATATTACTGTAGTCGAGCACAGCCTGCGTATTGCCGCGGTATTCGTGGTTGCAGCAGGGGGAACCAGTCTATCATCAGCTCCGGGTGGCTGTAAATAAGTTCGTAGTTGGTCATCCAAAGCGGGTCGTTCACGCTACGTACGCCTTCAAAGTGGTGTACATCGCCGGTGGCAAGAACGAATTCGGGGCCTACTTCTTCTGCCATTTGTCCCATCAGTCGGCGATGGGCTTTTGGTCGTAGTAGCCGTTACGGCCGAGGTCGTTGGCTACGTAGAAGTTGAACTTCTTGTCGAAGATGGAGTAATCGGTGATTTGGGCAATGGCTGCGTTGCCGAGTAGGGCAATAAACAGTAAAAGGAATATTTTCTTCATTGTCATTATTAAATTGTTGAGTAGTTAATGTTGATAACTTGTTGAGATAGAATTCGCTGTTTAAAAATTAATCTTCACTCCCGCATTCACTTTCACGCCGTAGTATTCTGCCTGCATGGTACGGTCTTTTGTGCCCTGGTAGTAGCGTAGCGGCTGGTTCAGCAGGTTGTTGGCTTCGGCGTAGAAGGTAGTCTTGAACTTCTTTCCGAAGGTATAGCTGGCGTTTACGTCATATAGTTCACCTTGTCGTAGTAGCGGTCGTAGAAGGTGCTTTCTCCCATTTCGTCGATGAAGTCGGAAGCGAAGTTATAGCTCAGGCGCAGATTCAGACCACCTTTCTCAAAGTATAGGGAAGCATTTGCGGTATGCTCCGGAGAGCCTGGCATGCTCAAGTCTTTCTCATTCTCGCGGCCTTCGAAGTTGAAGTCTTCCACACGGGAGTGGGTGTAGGTGTACGTTCCGTAGAAACCTACACATTTCAGAGCGGGAGCAATGAAGCTGAAGTCGCGCTGGTAGGATAACTCTACCCCTACCAGGTTGGCGTTGCCCGCATTCTTGGGTTGGGTGAAGCGGGTGTAGGTGTTACCCTGGTATTCGTAGTTGGTGCTCACCTGGTCTACGATGAAGTCGTCTATCTTCTTGTAGAAGATGCCGGCGCTTATCAGACCGATGCTGCGGAAGTAGTAGTCGGCACTCAAGTCGAAGTTGTAGGAGACGGTAGGTTTCAGCTCCGGGTTTCCGATGGTGATTTCGTTGTCGGAACGCTTGATGTTCACACTGGCACGAGGCCGAGTATTTGGGGCGTGACAAGGTTTGGGTAAACGAACCGCGCACTTTGAAGTCATCGTTTACATTCCACTTTACGAGCAGCGACGGCAGGAAGTTGATGTAGCTGTTGCGCTGACGGTCGGTCTTGCTGGTGAGGTCTTCGTCGGCATCGTAGGTGCGTCCCGTATAGGCAAGGTTGGTGTTCTCTATGCGAAGTCCGGTCATCAGTTCCACGTCTTTTGTCAGTTTTTGGTCGAAGCGGAGGTAGCCGGAAGTCACGGTTTCGCGGGCGTTGAAGTTTCCGGCAAGTTCTTCCTGCACCTGCTCTTTCTCAAAGAGGGAAGCGTTGTTCAAGTCTAAAGAGCCGGTGTATTCCTTGCTGGCGTAGATACCTGCCTGGTATTTGTTGTTGGGCATGAAGTTCTTGTTGGTCTGGTCCACTGTATTTGCCAGGCTGTTCGTCATGAAGGCATCCTCGTCCAGAGGAGAGTATTCGTAGAAGTCCACTTCTTTATCCTTGGTCTTGCGCACTACCTTTGCGCCGAACTTCAGCTTGTTGCCGTTCTTGAAGGGAAGTTTGAAGTTGGCGGAGAACTTCAGGTCCTGCTCCTTGATGTCTTCCTGCTGTTCCGTCAGCTCTTTCAGGCTGAATTCATCGTTCAATGTCATGGTAGAGCCTGTTTTGGGGCTGGCAAAGGGTTGGCGTTCGTCGCTCAGGTCCATGTCGAACTTCTGTTTCTTCAGTTGGAAGTCGATGTAGCGTTCGTTGGGACGTTCTTCGCTGGCTTTGGCATAGCTGGCGTGCCAGTCCATGGAGAGGGCGCCGAAGAGGTGTTCGCCGCTGAGGGCAAAGTCCATGGTGCGCTGGCGTTCCAGGCGGGCGTTACGGTTGTCCGGCGTACCGGCTTTGGTCTGTATGCGTACGGTGCGTTGCCGTCGGGGTCAAGGTCTTTCAGCGTGGTACGGTAGCGGTTCTCCCAGTCGTTGCGGTTGTTGAAGATGCCTTTGAAGGTCAGTTTGTGGTTGGCATTGATGTCCCAGTCCAGTGCGGCGGAGTAGCTTTGGCGTTCGCGGGTGACGTAGTATTGGCGGATTTGGTAGTCGTTGACGTACGTCTTGCCGTTGTCATCCTGCTCCCATACAAATTCGGTGTCGTAGGAACCAGAAGGTGAGTTCTGATAGGAGGCCGATACAATCAAGCCGAGTTTGTCGTTGAAGAAGCGGTCGCCGTAGGTGAAGCCAAGGTTCAGTTGCGCCTTTTCGCTCACCCAGTTGTAGCCGGTTCCGGCGGTGGCGGCAATGGTACGCTTGTAGGGGGAGTTCTTGGTGACGAGGTTGATGCTGCGCCGATGGCGTCGCCGTCCATATCGGCGGTTACTACCTTGTTCACTTCGATGGTCTGAATCATGTCTGCCGGAATGAGGTCGAGCTGTACGTTGCGCGTATCGCCTTCGGCAGAGGGAACGCGGTTGCCGTTGATGGTGACGGAGCTGAGGTCGGCACTCGTGCCCCGCACTTGCCCGAAGCGTGCCTCGCCTTGGTCGTACTGCACGTTGATGCCGGAGATGCGTTTAAGGGCGTCACCGATGTTGGAGTCGGGGAACTTGCTACCTGGTCGGCAGAGACTACATTCGTAATCCCCATGTTGTTTTTCTGTGAGTTGATGGCACGGCGCTGTCCCTGGAAGGCGCCGCCTACCACCACTTCCTGCAACTCCACGCCTTCGTTCAGTACGACGTCTTTTTCCAGTGTACGGCCTGCGGGGATGGTGATTTTCAGTTCTACGGGAGAGTAGCCCACGTAGCTCACCTTTACTGTATAGGTTCCGGGTCAAGGTTAGAGAAAGTGTAGAAGCCGTTGACGTCGCTCGTCACGCCAGTGTGTAGTTTCTCGATGTAGATGGATGCGCCCGGGAGAGTTTGTTTAGTGGCGTCGATGATGCGTCCACGTACAGTTCCTTGTTTCGTGACATTTGCTTTTTCGTCGGCAATGGCCGTATTGACGGTGGCGGTGAATAGGAGTAAGAATAAGAATGCTCTCAAAATCTGTTTCATACTTGTTATTATCTGTTAATAATCTGCCGCAAAAGTAGAGGGTTGCCGTTACGTGGAGGTTGCGGAGCGTTGAAGAACAGATAACGATTCAGTTACAATGAGGTTACATAAATTCTTGGAGGTAGTACCTTTTCGGCGGTATCTCCCTTTGCCGTCATCTGGCAGACTGATGCTAAAGATGCACGAGATGTGCATCTCGGACTGTATGAGATGTACATCTCGAGCAACATGAGATGTACATCTCGTGCAGGGGAAGGTATAGGGGTTGGTGTCTTATCCCGTAGCCTGGCAGCGGATAAGTACCTTCTTCTCGTCTGCCAGAGTAGTGGCAAAGAGATAAGTGCCTCCCCCTTCGGCCAATTTCAGTCGTTTGCGCAGTTCGGCCACGGTGGCGGGGAAGTTGCGCACGGTGAGGTTCGCCTTTTTCTCGGCAGCCAGCATCTCTTTCACTTCTTTCTTGCCGAAGCCGCAGCAGGAGGTAATCCGGAACTTGCGGCCGGGGAAGTCCGGCAGGAAGTGGTCCGAGGTGTAGAGGTGGCTGTTGGGATGCAGTTTTTCCACCTTATACAATGAGGAGAGGCTGCGGAATGCACCGGCTTTCAGCACGGAGGCATTCGGTTCGTAGAGGTATGATTTCAGTTGAGGGGTGTAGGGGCATGCACGCTCCTTCTCCTGCCGGCGGGTGAAGACGAGGGCTTGGGGAGCCGGTACACCGGTGAAGTTGACGCAATGGATGGGGATGTCGTCTGCCGGCACTCCTTCGCCTTGTCCCAGCAAGAGCAGCAGTTCCTTGCATTCGTTGCCCACGGAGACGATGTGTGCCTCTCGTACATGCTTCAAATCGTTCAGGGCAAGGGTGAGGTCGAGCATGGGGGAGAGTTTTACCAGTACGTGTCTTGCCTTGCGCAGCAGCAGTTCTTCGAGGGCGGCTATATCGGGTTCGCAGTCGCCGATGGCTACGGTCTTTCCGCCGTGTCCGTCGCGGCGGGCAGGGTCTATGAATATACAGTCCACGGGCTCCATCTCTTGCAGATGGCGGACGCTGTCTGCGTGGCAGACGGAGATGTGGTTCAGGCCGAGGACAGGGAAGTTGTGTGCGGCTATCTGGCAGAGGGTTTCCTGGCGCTCGACGTAAGTGGCATGCCCGAAGCGGGAGGAGAGATAGCGCAGTCGATGCCGAAACCTCCGGTGAGTCGGTAAAGATGCCGGCTGATGCGGGGGTACTGTCCTGCGCGGGATGTTCTTGTTCTGTATGTAGCAGGTTAGTTATAATCTCCGCTTTATACTGTGCCGTTGCTTGGGAGGAGCATTGTTCCAGAGAAAGGTGGGCGGGGTAGAGTATATGCTCGTTCTCGGCCCATGTGGGTATCTTCTCTTTGGCAATCTGCCAGCCGGAAATCTGTGTGATGGCGGCGGGCATGTCTACCGAAGGGTAGCGGCGTGCCTGCAAGGCAAGGCTGCGCACGTCGTCGCGGCGATGCTCGCGGATGAAGCGGAGGGTGTCTTGGGATAAAGGCATGGCTTGGCTTATTTATTCTGATGCAAAGTTATCTCAAAAAGGACAAAGTGGGGCATAAATTCGCAGCTTTCTATCTGATTATTTTTCAGACACAGATGACGCTGATAATACAGATTAAGAATATTAAAAATCCGCGTCATCTGCGTCATTCGCGTCAAAGCGATAGCAAATTTAAGTTTCCGGACAAGCTGGGGGTGAGAGTTAAGGGATGACCCGGTATCGCTCCTTTGCCGTCTGCCTGCTGACGCGGTTGAAGTGCCACCATTCGCTGGGTAGCGGGTGGAATCCGGCTTCTTTCATTACCTGCCGGAGCAGCAGCCGGTTTTCACGTTCTTGTTCTGTCAGCTTGCCTTGTGCCACGAGCACGGCTTCTTCTGTGATGTGGGCTTCCCTGCCCAGATGGTCTACCGGGGTGCCCATGGGCAGAGGAGTTCCTTTATCGTCGAGTATGCTGATGTCCACCGCCAATCCGTAGTTGTGCAGGCCGCCGCCGCGTGAGGGGTTGGAGACATAGATGTATTTGGAGGTTCCTTTCACTACGTTCCACATCTTCTGCTGTACGGACAAGGGGCGCGCTGCGTCGTAGACGATGAGGCTGTAGCGGGGTACTGTTCTTTCAGTAGGCGTTGTGCCCGCTTCAGGCTTTTCATGGCATCGGGGTGCAGGTAGGCTTCTTTCAGGTCTTCGTACAATAGGGTTCCGGTGAAGTTGTCGGCACGGGTGTACATCAAGTCGATGGCGATGCTGCTGTCCGCTTCGGCGATGTTGACGAAACCGAGGGAGTCCAGGTAGCGGGCTGTCCGGCTTTTAGCCGGAGCCGGAGGGACGGGTGCCGCTATGGTGTCGGCGTACGGGATGGTGGTCTCCGTATCCGGGTCTTGTGTCTGCTTTGGCGCTTGTTTTCTGCTACAACCGCATAGTGAGCAGCCAAGCAGTAGATATAACAAGTAAAAGAAATATCGTTCCATCTTACAAGGCATTCTTGGCGGTAAGGATTGATTTCATCAAGGCTATGTCCGAACTGACTTCTCCCTGCATCAAGTATTTGTTTTTCCGTTGGCAGGTGGCTTCGTAAATCTCCTTTGCTTTTGCTGTGTCCTTGTCCCGGTAGAGTGCCAGGGCGCAGAGCAGCCGCTGTTTGGAAGACGTCACATCCTTATATTGCCGGATGTAGGTATCCAGCTCATCGGTATATAATTCTTCTGCCCGTGCGGTCCTCTTTGTCACCAATGCGGTGAAGAGCAGCTCGCAAGCGTTTTCCTTTATCAAAAGTCCGATGACTTCGTGCCGGTGGCTCATTATTTTCTCAAATGCATTGTAGGCGGCTTCCCATTCTTCGCAGTCGAGCAGGCGCGAGGCGCTCATCAAGGCTATGGTGACCTGCAGGGCATCTTTGTAGTTGATGTCTTCCGTTTGGCTGAACCATTCGGCAGGCATGTCCTTAGGACGCATGCCCTCTTGCACCAGTGCGTTGATGCGCAGCTGGGTGACCAGTGCCTGCTTGCTCTTGTTGTCCTTGAGAAGCAAGCGCATGTTGTCGGCATCATTGCCGATGCCGCCCATCTTCATGGGGATGCCGTTCATCAGTGCAAGGAGAATACCTACTAGAGAGAACATCAGGAGAAAGAATTTCAGCAGATAAGGCAGTCCGTCTACGGCCAGTAACGGAAGGACGGTGAGGATGGCAGTCAGTAGATTAGTGAGTACTCCACCCAGGTTGTATAAGACGGTCGGGATGTCTTCCAGAGGCTTGTCGGGTGGTGTAAGTAGGCATTGCCTCCAGTTCCGGCAATACTGAAACGCTTGATGCACAACTTTCCGTCTTTCCGTATGAAGGTAAGGTTGAAGATGCGGAAGGAGACGAAGCGGTAGCCGGTTGCCAGTCCGCAGACAAGATGCCCGCCTTCGTGCAGAAGCACTTGCAGGAAGATGGAGAACAGCAGAATCAGTATGGCTAACAAGGAAACTCCTACTGTCTCCAGCATGCCGGTTTCGGCAAACTTGCTGTGTAAACCGTCGAACGAGTCTCCTAAAACCAGGACTCTTACACCTATTATTCCTACAAAGCCGATGCATGCCCCGACCATGAATCCTCCGGCCAATTTAAATACTTTCTTCATCCTGATATCTTGATAAATGTGTTTGCCGGCAAGGTAAAGGATTTATCTGAAATGCAACAGCTTGCCCCATGTATCATAAAAAGAAAGAGATTGTGATTGCCACAACCTCTTTCCGTCACCTAAACCCACTACGCAGGCTACAGATAGGGAATTATAGTAATATAGATACCCGTAATGATGGCCGAAGTGATTACTCCTGAAATATTAGCCCCCAAGGCATCTCCCAAGATGAAGGAATTGGGGTTGTCCTTGCTTACTATCTTCTGGGCAACCTTCGCCGTAGTAGGCACGCAGCTCACGGCTGCAATTCCGATGACCGGATTGTAATTGCCCCGCTTGATGAAGTACATGATGTACCCTCCAATGATTCCGCCGATACCGGAGAGCAGCAGTGCGCCCATGCCCAATACCAACAATTTAAGAATTTTAGGGTCGAGCAGCAGATGTGCGTCGCAAAGTACGCCCAACAACAGGCCGAGCATGAAAGTAGAACCATACAACAGCGGACCGCTTACAAAATCGTAGATATGCTTCATCCCCGATTCGCGTACTGCCACTCCGAGGAACAAGGAGAAGAACAGCGGTGAGGCAACCGGGAACAGAAAACACAGTACAGCACACAATATAGCCGAGAAAGCCAGTTTTACTTTGGCATCATAGTTTTTGGGCGGCTTCTTGCTCGTCATCTTGATGGCGCGCAGGCGTTTCGGTACCAGCAGCTTCACCAGATAGGGGTAACCGCCATATGTCAGTCCCAGATAGAGATAGGCCACTACCGTGATGGGTACAAACAGATGTTTGGCCAGGGCCAAGGAAGTGAAAAGCACCATCGGTCCGTCCGCACCTCCTACCATGGCTACGGAAGCGCTTTCTTTCAAGGACAGTCCCAATGCAGATGCGATGGGTACAGTCAGGAAAGTTCCCAATTCGGCACATAGGGCAAGGAATATGCTGGCAAACGGTTTCTGTAGCAGGAAGCCCACGTCGAGCAGGTACCGATACCCATAAATACGAAGCATGCAATCAATCCGTTGCTGAAGGTCAGGGTGTAGACCGGTTGCAGGAAGTCTATCTGCATGGTGTTCATCAAGTCGTCCGTATCCGAAAGCATCGGGTCCAGAAAGAGATTCCCCAATGTACCGTCGGGCATGAAAAGGGTGCCGCAATTAATGGCGACCATACCCAGTCCCATGGGAATCATGACCATAGGCTCCAGTACGCCTTTCCATCCCAGGTATATGAGCAGCAGGCCCAGGGCTATTAGAAATACACGGGCAGAGGAGAGTAGCCAGCCGCTTTCCATCATTGTTCCGAATCCTTGGAACAAGGTTGCAAAATCTATATTCTTCCATAATTAGTCTTTGTTTTTGGTGTCGTTGTTCTTTTTAGTCTTGTTCTTGTTGTCACGGTGGCTGATGGCATCTTCCAGATACATCATATGGGTATCTTCTGGGTAGAAGTAGTCTACCAGGTTTCTTTTGGAGACACCGTGGCTTACTCTGTGGTAATAGCCTCGAGGCTTTTCGTTTTCACGGTCCACACCCCGGCTGTAGTCTTCGCGCGTGTCGTTGCCGAAGATGTTTCCGTGCATGGAGGGGGTGTGTAGCATCAGTTCCATCTTCTGGCGGAACTTCTTTATGCGGCGCAGGCGGAGTAACTCCTGCTGGTGGGAACTGTAGAAATCGAGTGAATCGGCTGCGCTGGCTATCAGTTTGATGATGAATGCCACAAAGAAACCGATTGCAAAAGTGAGCCCCATCATCTCAAGGGTGGGGAGGAATAAATCGGACATAGTTATGATATTAATGTGATGAAATGGATAATAAAAAAGCGAAAGATGTACATGCAATACACCTCCGGTAATGGTTTGCAATAAGTCCGATAAAGTCTAAATCAGGATATGCAGCAGTGCATAGATATAGTATCCGCAGGAATAGCGGAGAGCACTGGGATTGAATGAAAGGTTGGCGCTCTCTCCGGCAGACAGATGGCTGGAAAGCAGATGCTCCAGTTGCCCGGCTGGTTTCAGAATTCTCATCTTCAGGAATTTCGGAGAGGCGTGGTTATGTGTGTATAGGCTGTTCGGACACAACGCTTCGTTGGTCCAGCAGTCGGTATTTTCGTCATTGAATAGTGAACGGTGGGTGGCTGTGTACAATGCGCACTGTGTGTAGGCGGTAAAGGAGCATTCGGAGGCCGGACTTCCGACAACTATTCCCGCCGGACTCCCGGTAGTATTCCGTGAGTCTGGCTGTTCCTCCTGGGAGATGGCAGTCAAACCCAGACAGAGGAAGGTAAACATAAGTATGTAATACAGATGTTTCATCATAGCAAGGTAAAGGAACAAATAACTTTGGACAAAGTTATATATTCCGCTGTATTTTAAGATTAATTGTCTTTTTCCTCTGCAGGAAGTATTCTGAAGGACTGGTTGCGGCATTTATATGCCCAACCGTTCCTTCAGTAACCGGTATCTGGAGAGGCTTACCCGTAGCTTGACACCACTTTTTAACGTCACTTGGTAGGTCTCTTTTCCATACTGTTCTACTCGTGATATCTGGGTTACGTTGACAATGCTCGAGCGGTGGATGCGGACAAAGTTATCTGCTGGCAAATGTGTCTCGAAGTTTTTCATGGTCTGTTCCTTGATGTACTCTCCGTCGGATGTCACCAGGGTTGCGTAGTCCCCACAAGCCTGGATGTATAATAGGTCTTCCACTTTGATGATGTGAATCCGGGAGCCGTCTTTTACCGTGATCCGGTCAATACTTTCTTCATGTGGCAGGGGAGCGGCCTTTTCTGCCTCGGGGGCGGTGAAATTTTCTGTTTGTAATGAAGTGTCTGCCACAATCTGCAGATGATACCACAAAAGGATAGCTGTCCAGGCAGGAATACCGAACAAGAGGTGGAAAGGAATGCTTGTTTGGCAGGTGTGCCTTGCCAGCGTTTGTCTTCACATCTGCCGCAAAAGCAGCTGCATTCTATGCGTACTTGCCAGTCGGCGGGTATGTACAGTTCCACTCCTCCCCAACTGCAGTCCAGGTCTATGTAGGTTTCTCCGGGTGCTATGTTCCTCTTGCTCTCCCATTCTCTTGTTCATCATCCGTTGTACCATCTTGGCACGGCGATGCACTGTCCTTTGGTGTGTCCAGTTTCTCCTATGGTGATGTCTGAGAAAGAAGATGCCGATGAGGATAAGGCCAAGGGCCACAGCATGGCTTGGAAATTGCCGGGGAATAGCAATAAGCCTGAAAGGATAAAGAGCGAGGCGGTCAGCACTTTGCCGGAGCCTGCATAGGATGGGAATCGGTGAATCCGGAGTTATCTGTTCCTCCACCAATACCAGATGAAGCGTAGCCCGGTGCCGAGAAGCGCGAGAGAAAGTCCGGTATAGAACACTGCGATGAAGGAGTCGGGCAGAAGGTGGCAGGTACGTATTACAATTCCCATTGCAATCATGCCTATCATGACAATCCATCCTTTTACGTCGAAAAAGGAAAAGGGGCAGTGCTTCCCTTTCTTCTGTGAGATACGGAGAGTATGTTTCTTGTATAGCCTATGGAAAATAATGCCGAAGAACAGAAGGAATACCAGGCTGGCTTCGCAGACTTTGAATAGCCAATAATGTCCGTCATCTATCCAGCAGGTCAGGCCTATACGCAGAATATTGACTCCTGCCAATGACCATATGGTTCCGGCAGTTATGAGCAGTGTATTTGGAGATACTCCGTATTTCATGATGAAGGTTGTTTTATTACACAAATACCGGGCTTGTATGGCGGAGTCCAAAAATTAAAAGAGGCTCTATTCTATTAAGAATGAGCCTCTTGTTTGTGGACCAGCTGGGCTTGAACCAGGGACCTCCAGATTATGAGTCTGTTGCTCTAACCAACTGAGCTGCCTCGTTATCAACACGTTAATTATCTCTGTGTAAGTTCTGAGGTCAACAATGGGTCAACACTGAACTTATTATGCAAATTTACTAAAAATCTTATTCACAATGAAACATTCTCCATTGTGATTTGCTTTGGACAAGAATAATCACTAATTTTGTGTTATTCTAAAACAGGGAGTTATGTCAAGAGATGTGGTAAAACAAGAACTATTGGCGAAACTGAAGCAAGAACACTGCTTTTGGTCGTACAATGAAAACTTAATCAAGGATATTCCAGATGATATGCTGATTGAGAAAACCTTGTTACATCTTGACTTGGAAGAAATAAACCAACTGTTTCTAATTTATCCTTTCAAGAAAATTAAGCAGGTGTGGCTGGATTATCTTGTTCCCCAAGCGGAATATCTCTACACGTTGAATCGTTTTTTTGCATGGTATTATTTCAAGCAAAGAAGCCAGATGCTTATATAAAGTCTATGGCTACCCGCCATCTTAATAAAATGTTTGCATGAAAGGTTTAGCTCCACACACGCTGCAGGTTTTTGAAGCCGTTTCTAAGTTGGACTGCATCAAACCCTATCTCTTGGTAGGTGGCACAGCTTTGTCATTGCAAATGGGAACTCGACAAAGTGAGGACTTGGACTTTATGAAATGGCGTACCTCTAAAACAGAGAAAATGGAAGTGGCATGGTATCAGATAGAGAAAGAGCTCGCTGTAATAGGTGATATTCAGCATAAGGACATTTTAGATATAGACCATGTGGAGTATTTAGTGTCTGGAGTAAAGTTCTCCTTTTATGCCTGTCCTAAATATTCTCCTGTAAGTATGCCTGTGGAATATCTGAATAATCTCAGATTGGCAGATGTAAAGTCTATTGGAGCTATGAAGATGGAGGTGATGCTACGCAGGAGTAATTTTCGCGATTATTATGATATTTATTCCATCTTAAAGTCTGGTGTACCTATCAACGATTTGGTATCTTTAGCCCTTACCTACTCTGGACATAAATTGAAATCCAAGAATCTGTTAGCTATGCTCACCAACGGCTCTCGTTTTACAAGAGATTCCCATTTTGAGCAACTTGCACCGATTTATGCTGTAACTGCTCAAGAAATAGAAGATTATATAAAGTTTTGTTTATTATAAACTGCTGCAACATTCTTGCGAATGGGATTATATATAGAAGTATTCCTTGAAATTGTAGTAGCTTTATAAAAAGAAAAACAGCATAAGAGTTTCCTCAAATGCTGCTCTGTCTTAAGTAGATTGGTAATTAGTCAATCTTCTTGTAAGTGGTTGTTGTAATGTAATGTCATCCAATTCCTCGCTACCATCATCCATTGTGTCCCAATCCTCAAAGGCGAGAACCAACTTAGTAGCTGTAAGTTCATTAACAGTTAGGACATCTGAATAACCATCATCGTAAGAGATAGTCAGCTTATTGTCTTTCAAAGACCAACGACTTGTTTCTGTATATCCACCGTCCGCATAGCCTTCTGTGCAAGTACCGTCAGCTTTGAACTCCCATAAACCATTGGTATATGCTTCATCAGAAGTTACTACTTCCTTATCATTCTCCACTTTGTGAATCTTCTCCCAAGTGGTCTGCCATTTACCTATAAGGTTAGCTTGTTCAATGATTGTCTGTTCATCTTCATCATCACTACATGCTGTAAAGTTTACAGCCAACATGACCATTAATAAGGTCGTTCCAATTAATCTTAAAGTTTTCATTGTTGTTAAGATATAGCTCATCTTTAGTTATCTTAACAACAGTGTAAATGGTATTCTCTTCTCCCCAATCAGTTGTATAATAAGTAACGAACATATATCTGTTAGGGAAGTATTCAAATGTATCATTTTGAGTGTCATTTTCGCCTTTCTCTGTATAGGTGTTATCCTTATTAAAGGTAAGGATTTCTCCCTCTGCTCAATGTTCTTCAATTCGTCATTGACAGTTTCGATCAAGGCTCTTTTTCTGAGCAAAATCTTGTCGGCAATACTCATCAGTGAATTCTTCATATTGTTTTTAACTTTAGTGACAAGCTGTATGCCATTAAGAAAAGGGTTCTCAAACAGAGCCTGACCAATATATCCTTTGTCTGCGCATAGTTTTCCTTTGATGTTCTACGAAAACTTACCTTGCTTCAACGGTTCCCGGTCATCCACGTTTCCAGGCGTGAACATGAAATTGAGAATTTCACCCTTGTCATTGATTATCAGATGCAACTTGAATCCGAAGGACCATCCCATTGAATATTTTCCACGCTCGGCAAGTCCCTCAAATGTCTTATGAATAAGGATTCTTTGGTTACGACAAACACGTAAGGGAGTGGAGTCGACAAAACTGATGCCGGTACAGGTTCTCAGCAGGACTTTTTTGATGAAGATGGTCATGGGAAGCAATACTTCCTTCTCCAGTTCCACAAAACGGTTACCTTATATATATTCTTGAATTTGGGTTTGTAGGACAATTCCACTTCACCCACAGTATAATCTATATCCATAATGTACGATATTTAATAGGTTGGTAGATATAAAGAAAGGACAACTAACTGAATAGCTGCCCTTTCCTCTCTCAATCAACAATCCACTTAGCCCAAGAACCAAGCGTATTCACTATCTCCTAATTTGGCACGTTGGATGCCTTGTACAAACTCTGTGCAATTAAGATTCCTTTCCAAGAAGTTATCTATGTAACTTGACTTTACAGAACCATTGAGCGGGTTTAAGAGCTGCCAACCTGTAATGCTGTCCCCTGTACTCTTGAAATTCACATCAGAAACGAATGCTCTGCAAGCTGCATTAATCTGACTATCTCCCAACAATAGACGAGGTAAGCGTTTCTGTTGGTTGGGTGTAAGAGCTTGATATAATATCCTTTCACTTTAATATTCAAATCCACTTTCATAAAGAGGTGGGACAGTGTTATAAAGTTGGGGCGGTCTATGGGTAGGATGCAGTAAAGACTTCTCATTGTAAAATCAATAAGAGGATGGTTGATGGCTTCCCTGTATCTCTTTCTAATATAATCCTGCCTAATGTTACTTGTCCTGTTTTGCAAGTACTTTAATTGTATCTTCATATTCATTAGTTGCTGATTGAACATTGTTGGTAAACACTAAATATTTTTCTCACGTTCCATTTTGTAATAGTAGGCAGTGCCAAAATATATCTTGGCTTCCTTTCTGTTATGGAACTTCTTTCCTGTTGGTAGATGAATTATCATGTCAGTTTAAATATTAGTAAATTAATAAGATAGTTTCTGCAATGAAATATAATAGGTAGTAACCTTTCCATTCTTTTTTCTCCTTGTCTTTAGATAGTTATTAAGATTAGCCCACAATCCAATGTGAACCTTATTATCTTTCACTCCCTGTTTAAGAGCCTTTGTTCTTATCTGTTCATAAGTAAATTCTTTCATTTTAGATATTCTGAATAGTTTGTAGTCTGCTTATCTGTGTGGTGAGATTATCTGTTTGTGGTACTTATTTTGGGGTCAACAATAGGTCAACAACGAAGCAAGACAGCCTGTTTCTTGTCAGTATTTCGAAAATCCAAAGAGAAGAAGTCCTAATAAAAAAGCCCCATAAACACTTGTTTATGAGGCAATTCTTTGTGGACCAGCCTGGGCTTGAACCAGGGACCTCCAGATTATGAGTCTGTTGCTCTAACCAACTGAGCTACAAGTCCGATGCATCCTTGCTTGGATAGCGGGGGCAAAAGTAGCATTTTCTATTGAAATATGCAAGACTTTTGGATAAAATTCCTTATAACCTTTGTCCTTAGAACTTATAAATTCGTTTTGGATTCTTGGGAAACCAGCCTTTTTTCACTCGTTCTTCCTGCTCGAATATCTCCTTGATGGTCCAGAACGAGGAAAATGCAAAGACGCCCAAAAGGGAGGCTATCATGATGTTCTCCGTATAAAGGGAGGCAATGATGCCGCCGATGCCGAGTAAAAGGAAAATCCACCAGCACTTGGTGCCCCAATAATATTCGGCTTTCACAACTATGGGGTGAAACAAGCCGATGATGAGGAATGTGCAGATACCTATGACAAGGCCCGACAGATGATATTCGTTCAAGAAATCCATTGTTGTTCGTTATTTCTCGGGGCAAATAGGAATCTCCTTCTTGATGCTCTGTTCCAGGGAAATCAAGGTCTCGGTAGCGGTTACGCCAGGAATCTCCTGCATCTTGTTGTTCAGCAAATCCATCAGATGCTCGTTGTCGCGGGCATATACCTTGGTCAGCATGGTGTACGGACCAGTGGTGAAGTGGCATTCTACGATTTCGGGAATCTTGCCCAGCTCAGCAACTACCGTCTTATACATGGAGCCCTTTTCCAGCTTGATTCCTACGTAAGTGCAGGTTCTGTATCCAAGGGACTTGGGATTTACATGATAGCCTGAGCCAACAATAACGCCAAGGTCAATCAGGCGCTGTACACGTTGATGGATGGCAGCACGTGACACGCCACATTCAGCAGCTACGTCCTTGAAAGGGATACGGGCATTTTGGGAAATGATTTCCAGAATCTGCCGGTCAAGATTGTCTATTTTTTCCATAATAGTAAATAAGTAAAGTTCTTGTTGTTATCAAATAGTAAGCAAATATAGGACTTTATTTTAATTTATCTATAAAAAGGGACGGAAAAATGAATAAAAGTGAGGGGTAACGATAAGGCGCGGATTACGCGGATTTCACGGATTTAGTTTACCAAATCCGCGTATTCCGCGTAATCCGCGCCTAAAAGAAGTATCAAGAGGGTTTTGCCCCTCCCTTCGGATTGTTACATTACTTCTCGATACCCAGCAGTTCCACTTCGAATATCAAAGTAGAGAACGGCTTGATTTGGCTACCGGTTTCTCTTGAACCGTATGCCAGGTCGTAGGGGATATAGAGTTCCCACTTAGAGCCGACGGGCATCATGGTGAGGGCCTCTGTCCAGCCTTTGATTACCTGGTTGGCACGGAAAGTAGCAGGTTCGTTGCGCTTGTAAGAGCTATCGAATTCTGTTCCGTCAATCAGCGTACCTTTGTAGTTTACTTTCACCTTGCTGCTGTCGGCAGGAACGGCACCGTTACCCTTGGTGATGATTTTGTATTGCAGACCGCTCGGGGTAGTTACTACACCTTCTTTAGCCTTGTTCTCAGCCAGGAACTTTTCACCGGCAGCTTTGTTGTCAGCATACTTTTCTGCAGTTGCTTTTTCTTTGATGGCATCCATCTGAGTACGCATGTACTCTTGAGCTTTCATCATATCCATAGCACCACCCTTGCCGATGACACCTGCTACGAAACCTGCCAGCAGATTTTCGCGGCTGATGCTCTGTGTGGAGTCGTTGCCGAAGATTTGTTGGTTGAAGCCTTCCACCCATTGCTTGCTGACCATCTGGCCTACTTGCAGACCGGCCATGTAAGCCACGTCTTTCTTATCGATTTTGGCTGCGCTTCGTTGAAACCTTTCAGGAATTCTGACATCTGGGTTGAGTCAATGCCTTGTTGTGCAAGATACTGGTCCAAACCTTCTGTACGTGCCATACCGATGGCGTAAGATAATGAGTCGATGTCCGTCTTCAAATCAGCTTTCGGACTTTGAGCAGTACAAGATACCATGCCGGCAGCTACTGCAAGAGCCATGAGAAATGTTACTTTTTTCATTTTGCTTTTACTTGTTTGTTTATTTAGATAAAATTTTCTGTAATTCGACTTCGAATACGAGCGTGCTGTGGGGAGGAATCATCTCGCCGGCACTGCGCTCCGTATGCCAGGTCGCTGGGGATGTAGAGTTTCCACTTGGCACCTTCGGGCATAAGCTGAAGGGCTTCCACCCAACCGGGTATCACTTGGTTTACACCGAATGTGGCAGGCTGGCCGCGCTTGATGGAGCTGTCGAACAGCGTTCCGTCAATCAGTGTGCCTTCGTAGTGGCATTGTACCTGTCGGTTGCTTTGGCATAGTGACCGACGTTTCCTTCTGTGATAACTTCGTATTGAAGTCCGCTGGGAAGCGTAACAACTCCCTCGCGTTTTTTTGTTCTCTTCCAGGAACTTTTTGCCGGCTTCTATGTTTGCTGCGTTCATCTTCTCCTCCAGTTCGGCGAAGTACTTGTTGACGATGTCACGGGCTTCTGTGTGGCTGATTGCCGTCTGGTTGCCCTCCAAAACGTCTTTGATTGCTTGTGCAAAGTCATCTACTGCAATGCCTTTGGCACCCATGCTTAAAAGATTCTGACCTATTCCAAGGCCGATAGCATAACTGAATTTGTCCATAAGATTCTTTTGTTGACGACCGGATTGGTTTCTTTTCCAGTCTATTGCAAATTTACGAATGGCAAAAGTACGTCTTTTATTTGAATGATAAGGCTTTTAAGTATTTAATTTTTCTTATTTATATCACAACTTGAACATTCTTCTTATATTTGTCTTACTTTAATAAAGGAAAGGAGCGGAAAATGAAGAACTTGGTCATATTGTCGGGTGCTGGTATGAGCGCCGAGAGCGGCATCAGCACATTCCGTGATGCGGGCGGATTATGGGACAAATATCCGGTGGAGCAGGTGGCGACTCCCGAGGGGTATGCACGTAATCCGGAACTGGTCATTAATTTCTATAACGAACGTCGCAAGCAGTTGCTCGATGTGGTGCCGAATGCCGGGCATCTGGCGTTGCCGACCTGGAGAGGGATTTCAATGTAACGGTCGTCACCCAGAACGTAGATAATCTGCACGAGCGTGCCGGCAGTACGCACGTGATACACTTGCATGGGGAACTGACGAAGGTTTGTTCCAGCCGCGACCCTTATAATCCGCATTTCGTCAAGGAACTGGCGCCGGAGGAATATGAAGTAAAGTTGGGCGACAAGGCGGGCGACGGTACGCAGCTCCGCCCGTTCATCGTGTGGTTTGGCGAGTCGGTGCCGGAGATTGAGACTGCCATCCGGTATGTGGAGCAGGCGGACATCTTCGTCATCATCGGCACCAGCCTGAACGTTTATCCCGCTGCGGGACTGCTGAACTACGTGCCCCGTGCCGCCGAAGTGTATCTGATAGACCCCAAGCCGGTGGACACGCACGTCATGCGTCCGATACATGTCATTCAAAAGGGAGCTTCGGAAGGGGTAAAAGAGTTGAAGGCGCTGCTTACAGTTACCCAGCCTCCTTTGCCTTAGGACTTAATCTCCTACGTCTTAGGACTTAGCCCCTCACGGTATAGGACTTAATATGCAGAACATCCGGATGTCTTTCTCCAAAACACCCGGATGTTTTACCCCAAAACATGGGGATGTTTTGCTCCATTACATCCGGATGTTTTAGGTGAAAACATGGGGATGTTTTGGGTACTCACTCCTATACTGTAGAGAGCTGGGTATAGGGGAGATTCCCGCAAGGTATAGGTCTTGCGGGAACAAAGTATATTTGTCCTCGAAATTTGTGCTATTTCTTTATCACGGCCCGTAATACGAACCAGGCATGATGGGCTACGGTACTCATCAGTCCGTAATGCCGCGCCATGATGCGGAAGCGTTCGCGCAGGGATGCTTGCCGGTTCTGGGTGGTCATTCCCTCTTCCAGATAGTCGATGAGGGTGAGATGGGTATTGTGCAAGGTCCGTGCCTTCTTCATCACCCGGATGCACCAGTCGAAGTCGGCGGAGAAGCGGTATTGCAGGTCGTAGGGTTCTACAAGGGAAGCTTTGGCAAAGAAGGCCTGATGGCAGACCAGCATGCCCTGCTTGAAGCTTCGCCAGGTAAGCACTTCCGGGGCGGCGAGGCGGCGCATGCGGATGAAGTGACCTTCCTTGTCCACCAGTTCCGTTTCGCCGTACAGCACGTCGGGTAGTTCGTTGCCGGAGATGGAACGCACCATCTGCTGCAAGGTGTCGTCCTCGTGGAAGCTGTCGCCAGCATTGAGGAAGCAGAGGTAATCGCCGGTGGCAAGGCGGATGCCTTTGTTCATGGCGTCGTACAGTCCCTTGTCCGGTTCGCTCACGATGCGGGTGATGCGGTCGCGGTAACGGTCGATAATGGAGAGCGTGCTGTCTTTGGACGCACCGTCCACAATGATGTATTCTACGTGGTGGTAGGTTTGCGAGATAACGCTTTGAATCGTGTCCTCCAGTACCGCTTCGGCATTGTAGGTCACGGTGATGATGCTGAATTTCGGGGTGGGGTGGTTATGCATTTCTTCCGGTTACTTTGTTGTAAAGGTCAATGTATTTCTTGGCGACGACGTTCTCCGAATAGTGGGAGATGGCTTTCCGGCAGGCTTGTTCCGAGAGGCTGGGGTAGTCGGGTTCGGTCAGCGTCCAGTAGATGCCGTTGGCAAAGTCTTCCGAGGATTTGTATTGTGCCACGTAGCCGTTGTGCAGATGGTCTATCATCTCAGGGATGCCGCCCACGTTGAATCCGACGCAGGGAATGCCGCATGCCATGGCTTCCATGATGGTGTTCGGCAGGTTCTCTTCCAGCGAGGGGGTCACGAAGATGTCCACGGCATTGTAGATGTTCACCAGTTGGTGTTCGTTGCTGACGAAGTTCAGCGGGTAGACTTTGAATGGAAGCAGGTTTTCCAGTTGTTGCGATTGGTTGCCGAAGACGACGACACCCAACTGTTCCCGGAGTTCGGGATGCTTGTCGGCCAGCAGTCGGCACGATTCTATCAAGTAGTCAATGCCTTTCCGTTTGTCCGTAATCTTCACCGAGCCGAACAACATGAGCTTTTTGTCTTGCGGCAGTAGGCAACGGCTGCGGGCTTCCTGTCGGTTGCGGGGCTTGAAGAGGTTGGTGTTGATGGGGTTGGGGATGCACGTCACGGCATGTCCACAGAAGAGGGCGCTTGTCCGGGCACGTTCTTCCAGCCAGCGGCTGCAGGTGACGAAGTTGATGTGACGGTTGCGATACAATGCCTGCTTTTTGTGGAAGATGCGGTAGGAAAGGTCACGTTTGCCTCTGCCTCCGTGGATGAAGGGGCAGTTGTGGCATTCCTGCTGGTAGTGGGTGCACTCGCGGGCATGGTGACAGATGCCAGTGCAGGGCACATGTCGTGCATGGTCCAGACGACGGGCTTGCCCGAGGCGAGAATCTTCTCGATGTTCTTCAGCGAGAGCATCCCTTGGTTTATCCAGTGCAGATGGATGACGTCTGCTTGCTGGAATTCGGGCAGTGAGGTGATGTCTGTCCCCGTGTTGGCAATGTCTACGGCAAAGATGTTCTTCTTGTTGAAGCGGTTGGCGCTCCAGATGACGATGCGCTCCCAGACGAACTTCCACACCATGCGCCAGTTATGGTCCAGTGACACAACGGAGATTTGGTCGGTCTGCTTGTCGCGTACCAGCAGCTTGGCTTTGATGCGTGGTTCTTGAGTGATTCCATCAGACGGCTGGCGGCGATGGCTGCGCCGCCGATGCGTTCGGATGTATTGATAAGTAGTACTCTCATGACTGTTGTTCGTTTCTTCTTTTTTGAATGTTTTTTCTTGTTACAGATGCCGGTCTTGTTTCATCCATTTCCGGATACGCTTTTGCAGCGTTTGCCATATGATGGTGAAGTTGCCGTACCGTAGGTTCAACGCCAGTTCCTCGAACGACCGTGCAATCTTTATCCAGGGATGCCGCCATGCCATGATGCGGTAAACGCTATCCTTGTAGGCAGTGTTCTCGATGACGTGGCGAGGGTGCTTCAGCGGAAACTCCACTTCGTAGCGTTTCATGGTGAAGATGCGGCGGTAACCGCGCGGCATGGTGTGCACGGAGCCGGCAAAGTGGGTGGAGTCGGCAGTGGCTCCCAGATTGTTTATCATGTTGCGGGTGGGCACGATGCTCAGACCCGAATTGAACAACATGGAAGCGTGGAAGATGGTTTCGTAATAGGCTTTCCCGTGTTCGCGGTGGCGTTGGCACATGTAGATGAAGTCTTTGCGGTAGCGCCGTGTGTGGATGAGGTTCTTCAGTTGCCGCATGTTCTCCTTGTCGTCCAGGAAGGTGTAGAATTCATCCCATTGGTCCGTCACCCGCCGCCAGCTCGCCCATCCCCAGATGGAGAAGGTGGTGGCGAAGAAGTAGTCGGAAGTGATGTCCGGTGTAATCTCCTCGTTGTTGAATCCGGCAATCATGCTGATGCGTGTGTCGTGCTCATACTTGTCGAGCAGTTCCTTGCAGAAGCCGAAGAAAGAGACGGCAGGCACGTCGTCATCCTCAAGCACGATACATTTGTCCGACAAGGAGAATGCCCACTTCTGTGCCATGTATTCCGATGGGTCGCAGCCGTAGTTCTTCTCTTGGTAGTTGTGGTGTACTTCGCATTCCCAGTCGATGTCTGCCACTACTTTGCGACAAGCTTCTATGCCCGGCATGTCACGCTCGCCGCGCGGGCCGTCCTGATAGAGAAACAGTCGTGCGGGGCGTGCCTTCTTCACTTGTTCGAATACTTGCGCCAGCAGTTTGGGGCGGTTGAAGAAAAGAATCAGTACAGATACATCTACAAGGGCTGGTTTCATGGCAATTTTGTTGGATTAGGAGGTGGCTATATGGTCATTTGGTATGTTGAAAGAAAGAACTGCCGGATAATGATTGTTTATCTTGTCCTGCTCTTCTTCTGTATACCGGTGTAAAGTTGTGGGATAGTTGTACCGTAGAAAGTTTTCCAATCCATCAGGTGCTTTCAGATAAAGTGGACCGAATTTGATTGGTTGTAAATGGTTGAGACTCGTCTCCAAAACATGGTCGGTAGTGGTAATCACATTGTTGTAATACAAAGTTTTCCATGAGTTGAAACAACTTTGCATTATCACCATCAAACGGTAGATTGTCTTTTTAGAGAGTGTCATATCAACTATCCGGTTCAGAAGGCAGGCAACAGCTCCACGATTGGTAGGGTTGGATATTTGACATTTTCCGAAGTGTTTCCATAGCCATACCTCTTTTCCCATCAGGCAGCATTTCAGAAAGTTGACAGCTTCATATTGTATCTTCCTTAATAGCTTATTGTTTGGAATACGGTCAAAAGGGAATATATCGACAAAGATTCCTTGATGCATAGGTACATCTTTAAACATCTCTTCGACAAATAAGGTGTTGTTTTTCTTGACTTTGGCAAAGTAATAAGGACTATGAGGGTCGGTATGTATCCATGAAAGAAGTATGGCTCTCTCAGTTCTTGGGAAGCTATCTGGAGAAACTTATTGTAGTCTTCCCGTTTCATACCTATATCTATGTCGTCATCCCAAGGAAGAATCGCTTTGTCATAGAGTGCCCCTATTGCTGTTCCGCCGATTACAAAATAGGGAATATTGTGTTTGTCGCAGATGCGCACAATCTCTTCCAGTATTTCGTATAGCACCTGATGTAGTTGGGTCAGTTCTTCTGGGGTATATTGCTTCACCATGGATACCATTTTTGATTGATGTCTGCAAAAATAATGATAATAGTTGAAAGGAGCACTTTCCATTTCAATCTTCTTTTGCGAAATCGGACTTGAGTTTTTCTATCAGTGTGTCGGACTCCCCGCTTACTACTTTCCGGCAGAACATCTTTCCAGACTGCCGCAATACCGGCAGGTCCTCGAGTGTCATCACGCGGATGGATGCGCCGTAGTCTATGTAGTGCAAGGGGGTGAGACGGGTAAGTCCGGGGTATTCCCCCTCTAAAAGAAGCCCTTTTGAGGCAAAAGGGGAGTTGAATACGATGGTCTGTATGCACAGTTCGCTGGGTACAAAGCTGGTTCTGAAATACTTCACCAGCTTCTCCTCCGTGCACAACTTTTCATATACATATCGTGCGCAGGGCAACGTGATGGCCCAATAGTCGGAACCGAAATAGACATCTGCCTGCTTGCCCTCCAAGGGTGCAAAAGGGGCTTTCCGGATGGGGAGTATCTGTACCAGCTTGCGCGATGCTACGATGAGTTTGTTCTTCCACCATATACTCTTCCAAGGCAGGTCACGGAAAGGGTGGTAATGGGTTATCTTGTGCAACTGCTGTTTCACGGTGCAGTGTGTCAGGTTGAAACCGCCGATGAATTCAGTGTCTTGATGCTCCTCGAAATAGTGGTGGATGGCGTTGTTGTTCCATAACGGATAGTCTTGCCCGCTCAGGCATACTACGCGGGTATAGGGGATACCGCTGTGCAATACGGCGGCAAGCAATTCTTTCTGATATTCCACTTGTTCCCATCCTCCCCAGCTTATCCGGTGGCGGGGCACGAAAGTGACCTTGTCTCCCAAGGCTTCTTCAAAAGGGTGTATATCGGCATTGAGGTCGATGTGCACGTAGAAGTCTGCCCGGTCATCCAGTGCGGCAACCAGGCGTGCCAAGTGTGGGGCATCCTTGTAGGCGGATATGATGTAGGCTATGCGCTCATGCTCTTTTTTTCTTTAAGAGGAATTCAATGCTTTCCCGGAAGATGGTAGATTGTAGTTTCCACAAAACCAGTGCATAAAGCCCAGCTACCATAATGATTTTGGCTGCCATATTTAAGTATAGGTTTTCTATGGGCTGAGTAGCATAGTGAGTTGACACTACGAGTACAATGGATAGGGAGAGATAAGGAGAGATGTCTTTCAGCATATCGCGCAGTCTTAATCCTATCTCCCTCTTGACAAAACGGAACCATACAAACAGCCAGCCGATATTGATAATGACGAAAATACGCAGCATCCATTCCAACCCGTATGGGTATATGGCACATACAGCTACTATTTGCAGCAGGCTCAAGCTGATGGTGCTCCACATATAGATAGAAGAATGTCCCCGGCTGATGAGCAGGTTGGAGAACAGATTGATGACGGGAATAAATGCTCCCCAAATACATAACAGTTGCAAGATATCGGCACTGGGCAGCCACTTCTCCGTGATAGTGATTATAATCAGTTCTTTCGATACCAAGCTCAATCCCAGCATGGCGGGGAAAGAGATAAAGGCGGTGAAGCGCAGCAGCTTTCTGAATACGGCAAGTTGTCGTGCCTTGTCGTCGGCAACCCGGGTAAAGACGGGTTGTGCAATGCCGTTTATCATGCCCGTAATCGTGGTATGTCCCATGCCGTTCCACTTGTTTGCCTGCGTAAAGTTACCCACTTCCCGTTCCGAATAGAACTTACCCAACAAGACGGAAAACAAATTGTTATTGATTATGGTGAAGATATTCGTAATGATTATCTTACTGCTGAACCTATCATCTCCTTAATGGGTGTGAAGTCGAACCGGAAGCGGGGTCTCCAATGCGAGAAGTAGAAGTTAAGAATCGTCATTACGGTGATGAAAGAGATGCTTTGCAATGCAATCCCCCAATAGGCGAATCCGTTTGCCGCCAATGTGATGCCCACAATACCGGAGACTATCAGACTTGAAATAGAAATGACGGTAGTGTCCTTGATTCTGAGGTTCTTGAATAGATATGCCTCGGTGCAATGCTCATGCTGGAAATGACGAATCCCAAGAAGGAGAGACGGGACAGCGGTATCAGCTCGGGCGTATCGTAGAAGTCGGCAATCAGCGGTGCGGCAAAGAAGAGTAATATATATATAGTAGTGCTGCACATCAGGCTGAACCAGAACACGGCGTTGTAATCCTTGTGCAAAGTCTCCTTCCGGTTGGTCAGTGCCGAAATGAACCCACCCTCCTGCAAGGCGGCGGCAATGGCGGAGAAGATGGTAAGCATCCCTACCATACCATAATCCGAAGCATCCAGCAGACGGGCAAGGACTATTCCGAATCCCAGATTTAACAACTGCTGTATGCCGTTGCTGAATCCTCCCAGAAGAGCCTTTGGCTGTTTTTTCTTTGAGTGATGTATCGGACATAGTTTATTGGTTGATAAGGCAACGAGTTAACAAGGCCACGAGGCTTTTCCTTCCTCCTTGTAGCCTTGTTAACTCGTTACCTTGTTACTGTTTTATTTCACCTCGCTGCCCGGCTTCACCTCTTTCAGCAGTGAAGTCACCGCCAGCGAGCCGTCATAATTCTCGGCAGAGAGAATCATTCCCTCACTTACCAGCCCGTTCTTGAATTGGCGTGGAGCGAGGTTGGCGATGAACAGCACTTGCTTGCCTACCAGTTCTTCCGATTTGTAGTGCTGGGCAATGCCGCTGACGATGGTGCGGTTTTCCAGCCCGTCGGCAATCTTGAACTTCAGCAGCTTCTTCATCTTGGGCACTGCCTCGCATTCAAGCACTGTACCTACGCGGATATCCAGCTTTTCAAAGTCTTCGAAGGCGATGGTCGGCTTGATGGGGTTTGCCTTGTAGGTGGCGGCTTCGTTTGCCTTCTTGGTGGCAAGCAGCTTGTCTACTTGTGCCTGGATGACGTCGTCTTCTATCTTTTCGAACAGCAGTTCGGGGGTGCCCAGCTGATGTCCGGCAGGCAACAGGTCGGTGTGTCCCAGCTCTGCCCAGTCAAAGCTGTCCATGTTCAGCATCTTGCGAAGCTTCTCGCTGCTGAAGGCAGGAACGGTTCGAAAGCAATGGCAAGGTTGGCGACCAACTGCAACGAGATGTGGAGAATGGTGCTACGCGCTCCATGTCTGTCTTGGCAAGCTTCCACGGCTCGGTGTCTGCCAGGTATTTGTTTCCGATGCGGGCAAGTTCATCGCTTCCTTCTGTGCGTCGCGGAATTTGAATACGTCCAGCAACTTCTCCACTTCTGCCTTGACGTCGGCAAATTCTTTCAGCGTCTCGCGGTCGTAGTCGTTCAGTTCGCCTGCGGCGGGCACTACGCTGTCGAAGTACTTCTTGGTGAGTTGCAGGGCGCGGTTCACGAAGTTGCCATAAACGGCAACCAGCTCGTTGTTATTACGTGCCTGGAAGTCCTTCCAGGTGAAGTCGTTGTCTTTTGTCTCCGGTGCGTTGGCGGTCAGCACGTAGCGTAGCACATCCTGCTTGCCGGGGAAGTCAACGAGATACTCGTGCAGCCATACCGCCCAGTTGCGTGAAGTGGAAATCTTGTCGCCCTCCAGGTTCAGGAACTCGTTGCTCGGCACGTTGTCCGGCAGGATGTAGCTACTCTGCCTTCAGCATGGCGGGGAACACGATGCAGTGGAACACGATATTGTCTTTTCCGATGAAGTGTACCAGACGCGTTTCGGGGTCTTTCCACCATTTCTCCCATGTGTCGGGCAGCAACTCTTTGGTGTTGCTGATGTAGCCGATAGGGGCGTCGAACCATACATAGAGCACTTTGCCCTCGGCGCCCTCTACGGGAACGGGAATACCCCAATCCAGGTCGCGGCTCACGGCACGCGGCTGCAAGCCCATGTCGAGCCAGCTCTTGCATTGGCCATAAACATTGGGACGCCACTCCTTATGGTCTTCCAGAATCCATTGGCGAAGCCATTCCTCGTGTTTGTCCAGCGGCAGATACCAGTGCTTCGTCTCACGCATCACGGGCTGGCTGCCGCTGATGGCACTCTTCGGATTAATCAGGTCCGTGGGGCTGAGGCTGGTGCCGCACTTCTCGCATTGGTCGCCGTAAGCGCCTTCGGCATGGCAGTGGGGGCACTCGCCGGTGATGTAGCGGTCGGCAAGGAAGGTCTTGGCTTCTTCGTCGTAATACTGCATGCTGGTCTTTTCGATGAATTCTCCCTTATCGTACAGCTTGCGGAAGAAGTCGGAAGCCGTGTCGTGATGCGTCTTTGAAGTTGTACGGCTGTACACGTCGAAGGAAACGCCGAACTCTTCGAAAGACTTCTTTATAAGCGTATGATAGCGGTCCACCACGTCTTGCGGGGTGATGCCTTCCTTCTTGGCGCGGATGGTGATGGGCACTCCGTGTTCGTCGGAGCCGCCGATGAAGATTACATTTTCCTTTTTCAGTCGCAGGTAGCGGACATAAATGTCGGCAGGAACATAAACGCCTGCCAGGTGTCCGATATGAACCGGGCCGTTGGCATACGGCAATGCCGAGGTCACGGTGTACGTTTGAATTTCTTTTCCATTGTGTTATTATGTATCTCTTTTGTTATGAACGCTTTTAGTGGCACAAAGATAGCTGTTTTCTGCAAAATATGAGTATTCTTCCAGATTCTTTCCAGATTTAGGCTTCATCTTTGCCATACAAAATGAACAAACTTGGTATTGATAATGTAAAAAAACGAAATGACTATGAAACTGGAAAAGTACTTCTTATTATTGGCGTTAGGCGTGTTTGCCTTTGCCTTGCAAAGCTGTGATGATGACGACAACGACGGAATCTCCGTGCCCGCGGAACTGAGTAATGCGTTGGCCAAGGAGCATCCCAATGCCCAGCGTATAGAATGGGAAACAAAAGGTGCATATTATGTGGCTGATTTCCATGAGGACAATTTCGAAAAGGAGGCCTGGTTCACCAAAGACGGTGTATGGCAGATGACCGAAACCGACCTCCGTTATGCAGACCTTCCCGCTCCGGTGAGAAGCTCTTACGAGAGTAGTACCTATTATAATGTATGGAAGGTGGAAGATGTAGACAAGCTGGAACGTAAGGAAATGGCTGTTGTCTACATCATCGAAGTGGAGAAAGGTAATCAGGAAATGGACCTCTATTATTCGGAGGACGGCATTCTGGTGAAGGAAGTGGCCGATGCGCACAACGGCGGTTCTCCCGAAGATTATCTCCCTTCTGATATTTCCGCTGCCATCAAAGATTTTATAGCAGAGAAATATCCCAATGCCCGCATTGTGGATATTGAAAAAGAAAAGAACGGTATGACGGAAGTCGAAATCGTGCACGGAAGTATCAGCAAGGATGTGATGTTCACCGCTGAGGGTGCATGGGCCTATACTATCTGGGATATCAGTAAGAGACATCTGGAGGATGTAGTGAAGAACGCCGTTACGGCTGCCCATCCCGGTTATGTCATTGATGATGCCGACTTTATTGAGACTCCCGATGGCAGTTACTTTTGGTAGAGATGGAGCAAGGGGAAAGGGAAATCTACGTAAAGGTGACAGCGGAAGGTGAAATACTGCCATAGTCTTATACTGAATACTTCCCTTTAAATCAGCGTATTGTATTTACCGCTTGTTTACCTTCTAATGTAAAGCAGTTTACCATAGGGTGTAACGGCCGTTACTCCATATTGTAACGGTCGTTACACCATAGTGTAAAGCCTTTTACCTCGTAGTGTAAATGAAGTTACCGTTTGGGGTAACCGGAGTTATCATGTGAGGTGTGTCTTTTCCTGATTTAGCTAGACGCTTTTTCTTTTTATAACCGATATCAGTAGACGGTTCTTGGAATGTTGTACTGGTTCAGTAGTCACTTCTTCCCAAGCCCTGCTGATATAGTAGACACAGCAA
>ENA-OQLB01000070-OQLB01000070.1-human-gut-metagenome-genome-assembly--contig:-NODE-70-length-56887-cov-8.475511_pt1 | contig 56887 bp, 66 predicted proteins | sample MGYA00242656_ERZ504813 | MGnify/ENA primary metagenome ERZ504813 (study PRJEB26092, sample SAMD00036388) | human gut metagenome | host: Homo sapiens | study: EMG produced TPA metagenomics assembly of... | reverse complement strand
CAGTCGTTCGTCACCCCTGTGGAATAGCCCCGACTTGCGGGGCAGCGTCTTGCCCGTAAAGGGCTGTATGTCGTCATAGTCCACGCAGGAGAACATCGTGAGACAGCCCAGCAGGAGGCTTACCGTTTTGAATAATCCCATACGTTTCATTGTCGTATATTTAATCATTTCTTTTTCCTTAAAGAGTTAATCACATCGTCCAGCATAAATTCCAACTGCACCCATCCGCGTGTTCCCGGCGTGGCGGGCACGTTGAACATCGTGATGCCCGAACCGAGGGTTTTCGGCACGTAGTTGAAGATGTTGTCCACACCGAGCGTCAGTTTTACCTTATTGTAGAAGGTCTGCGACACCGACAGGTTGCACAGCACGTATTGCGGCAGGTCGCAACGGAAGTAGCGTCATAGCTCTTGTTGTCCTCTTCCACGAACACGCGGTCCTGCACGTCGAACTTCTTGCGTCCCATGTACGAGGCGCTGAACACGGCGTTCAACCGGTAGTTCTTCTTCGTGAACTTGTAGTCCAGACTGGCCGTGGCGGCATGGGGAGAGGTGGTGTTCACCTGTATGCCCTCGTTCTTGCTCACGTTCACGAAGCTGTACGTCCCGTTCAGCGTCAGGCAGTCCAGCACGTGCCAGCGCAGCAAGGCTTCCAGCCCCAGAAGGCGTTGCTTGCTCAAATTGGTGTACTCGAAGTTGTACTGCATGTCGTAGATGCGCCATACGCCCTCGATTTTATCACGGAAATAGTTGCCGTAGGCCGTACCGGACAGGAACAGGCGGTCGTTGCTGTACTCGGCTCCCAGCGAGAAATAATTGTTCTTTTCCGGTTGCATGTTCTCGTTTCCGCGGATCATGAACATGCCCAAATGGTCCCAGTTGAAGAAGAGTTCCTTGATACTCGGAGAACGGTATCCCATCGAATAGTTGGCGCGGATGCTCCACCGTTCGTTGGGCGAATACTTGGCGGCAATCTTGGGCATCCCCATGAAACCGAACGCCTTCGAGAAGTTGGTACGCAGTCCGGCAGATACCATCCACTTGGGGTTGATGGTCCACTCGTCCTGCAAGAAATACTCCGTTTCTTTCAAGGCGCGGGTTTTCAGATCGTGGTTGGCATTGCCGGAGAAACGGTCGGAGGTCAGTTCGTCCGACGTATGTTCCACACCGAAGATCAGGCTGTGCCCGTCGAAGTAGTTGCTCGTGATGGTCAGGCGCGGCTGCCAGATGCTACTCTCGTAGTCCTTGTTGCGCGTGTCGATGCGCTCGTGCCGCTTGAAGCGGTCGTAAAAGTCGGCATGAAGGCTACCCGTAACGCTGAACCAGTCCTTCACGTGGTAGGTCAGCTTGGCTCCCGCCGTCCAGTCACGCGCCTGGCTGAAAGTCATGTCCTGTATCAGGTCATACGTGTTCATGAAGAAGGTGCTCCCGTAAACCAAGACCGAGAGGTCATCGGTCGGGTCGTAATACAGTTTTTGGGAAACCGTGATATGCTCCTTGCCCTCGATGCCCATCGGCGGACGTGAGGACGAGTTGACCACGGTGATGTCGTGCGGAAGGAAGGGATTGGCCTCCTGCGTGTAGACCTTCTTGTCATTCTCCGCCTGATACATGTAGAACGCATCCGAGGAACTGTACCATGCGTCGGTCTGCGAGGTTACTTTCCCCGCCTTGAATCCGGCAGATACCCAGCCTTGCAGGTTGGGGCGGTCGGCATTCTTCTCGAACATATACAAAAAATCCTTCGGTTGCGGATTCTTGTAATTGCGCTCGTTCATCTGTCCGTAGCGCACACCTGCGTCGATGGAAAGCGGTTTGGTCGTTTTCTTCGTGATAAGGTTGATTACCGCACCGGCGGCACGCGAGCCGTACAGCGTACTGCTGGCTCCTTTTACAATCTCGATACGGTCGATGGCGTGCAGGTTGAAACGCTCGTAGTCGAGATTCCCGGCCATGTCGCCCGTCATGCGCTCGCCGTCCATCAGGAACAGCACGTGGCGGGCGTCGAGCCCCTGCATGGAGATTTCGTTTCCGAAGCCCACCTTCTGGATATTCAGACCGGGAGTTTCCTGCTGCAATGCCTGTTGCAGGTTGCTGTATCCGGCTTCGACCAACTGCTTGCCGCCCAAGACTTGCGTCGTAACGGGCGACATCTTGATGGGTCGCGCTGTACGCGAACCGGTGACGACTACCTCGTTCAGTCCCAAATGATCCTCTTCCAGATAGACGGTCTTCTCGGTTTCGGTCGCTTCTATCTTTCCTGTTGCCGGAACAAAACCGACATAGGATATTTTGTAATAATACGTTTTCTTGGAGGGGATTTTCAGTTCCGCCAGCCCGTCCACATTCGTGACGCTCCCCTGCAGGTTTTGCAACGCTTCGTTATCGGCATAGACCACAGTGGCCGCGATGACCGGCTGTTCCGTCCCTTTCTCCAGAACTTTGAGCTTTACTTTACGTTGTGCCTGGGCATTCATACATGCCAGTAAGACACAAAATAAGATGGCTGTTATTCTTTTCATCTGTCTATCATCAAAACATGTTATTCTACACAAAAAAGAGGGAAAGCCGTGTGTCTTACGGTCTTTCCTTCTTTCCTGCAATCGAAAGGTCAAGCCTTGCCCTGTTCTTTCTTGGCTTCTTCCAAGTCTTTTTCGTACTGGGCAAATTCTTCTTCAAAGCGGTCGATACGGCTCTTGTCGATTTCTTGCAGGAAGGTTTCGGTGCGCACGTTCATCATGTTGTAGTCCACGATGAACTCCACTTGCTTGGTGTCCACGTTCAGGAAACCATCTACACGGGCGCCGCTCCCTTCCTGGTTGTCCGCAGCGTCATCGCCGCTCGTGGTGACATTTCCGTCCGTTCCCACGAACTTCACCCAACCGCTGCCGGGGTATTCATCCTTTTCCCAACTGTTGAGTTGCATAACTTCGTTGCACAGCGGAAGGTGATGGCGAAGGGCATGGCGCCCACGGTGAAGTCGCTCAGGTCGAGCACCATCGTGCCGTCTTCCCGCCAAGAAAAGTTGAATTTGGTGGGGCAACCGCTTTCCAACAGCGTCTTGTCCACACCGCTCATTGTAGCACGGGTTGAGAGCACGAGGTCTCCTACAAGGATTTCCTTCGCCTTATCAATATATTCCTGTGCAGGTGGCTCATTGGTAAGTGAATCGTCACTTTCACACGAACTTAATCCGATTACTGTTGCCATAAGAAGGCTGAATAAAAAGTATAACTTTTTCATTTTGCTTATATAATTTACTTGTTTTGTAATCCATAATTGTTTCCTGTTCATTACCCTTGCCTGCGTGTATTCCGCAAAGGTATGTAAGTCATGGTTTTTACATGATTAAAGGCAGGCTTTTTCCGATGGCAAAGTCTGTCTTTGATGTGTACCGCATGTAGGCTTCAGAAGCGGTTCAGGCGGTTTGGATAATTTTGTTTCCTCGCCGTCGGTTGCATACCGGAAGTGTTTTTAGCGGCATAGCAGCCTTGCTGACAGGATAATGGTGTCTTCCCCATTGGGTGAGGTGAATATATTGTGATAATTTTTTCTTAGTAACACACAAAAAAAGAGCTAAGAGAAAGCCGTTTGACAGCTTTCTCCTTACTCTTTCTGAATTTAATTTCGTTGCTTGACAAAATAATGACGAATTATTTTGTTCCAACAAAGTGTACGGATGCAGGGAAATCTGCACCTAAGAACTTACCGGATACTGCCAGAGTAAACTCGATAGTGTTGCCTGTAACTTTGGCATCAGTCAAAGAATCTAACTTCAATGTTACTAAATCCATGCCTAAAATGGTCAAAGTTCCTGCTTTATCACCTTTGAAAGCTGTAATTTCACCGGTTTCTTCATCTACTTCTACTTCCAACTCGATAGTGATATTCCCCGGCATACTTCCGATCTGCGGAAAATCGCAACTCAAAATACCATTTTCAAGAGTATAAGATGCAGCACGTGGCTCATAATCTTCTCCTCTCATTTTGATTTGATCCATTGTACCGTTATAAGTACCTTCGTAATCGCTGATTGCCAATACGGTACTTACACCATCTACATCCATCACTGTGGCAGCGTCAGCAGACTGTGCCATTCCGAAACTTGCTGCAACAAGGGCAGCTCCTAAGAAAAATTTTCGCATCGTTTTTATAATTAAAGTTTAATAAAAAATAATTACACTTTATTTTTGTTTGTTCAATAAAGTCCTCCAACGGCATCCTTTGTTTTTATCATACGATAAAGAAGAAGTATAACCTAACCTTCTGACCGTATCGTCTGGGTCAATGTCTGTATAATTTGCTTTCAGGAATGCTTGGGTTGATTCTCTATAGAAAGTGTTCTCTGAACAAGCGAAATAAGTACCGGCATATCCATCTTCACTATAGAAAATGGTCAGTTCCGGATAAACCAGATTAAAGTCTTTATTCAAATCACCTATACTGAGTTCTGCTACCATCTTGACATTCGACATGTCAAATGTTTCCAATGCGTCCAAGCATTCAATATCAATTCTGTAGGCTTTCAATTCATTTTTTTCGGGCAATTTGATTTCTTTCAGTATAGGACATCCCAGAACCATCAGACTACTGCCATACGTACCATTGCCTTCCGTTTCTTTATCTCCTTGACCCCAAATAGTGGAATAACTCAAATCTAACTTCTGCAATGCCGGGTTATTTTGGACCCAAGCACTTCGCAAATCTGTAGCATTGGATAAGTCGATATCTTCCACTTCTATATTTTGCAGGATGACTTGGGTTATGAATTTCCCTACTTTTATATTGGGCATAGAAGCTATACTTTCTTCTCCGGCAGAATAAAGGCTGATTTTAGCACCTTCCCAATAAGGATTCTCCACCAGAAACTGAATACCCTCAAAGTTGGTAACATTATCAGCAGGAGCAACAAGCAGTTCCTTTGTTTTCTGGTCGAGTCCCAAATGTTTGCTAAGGTCTATTTGGTCGCCGTTAAACAGATCGGCAAAATTTGTCTGCAAATAAGTGAGCAGGTTTGCGTCGGGCACGTCGCGCAGGGTGGTATAAGTTTGCAGATTGCCGTCGACATCAGTCATCTTCATATCAATGGTGCCGGCGGTGATGGCTTCCTTGTTTTGGCGGTAGAAACGCACGAGATCTTCGATATTCTCTTTAGCGGTTTCCGGAAGGTAAAGTTTGGTAATTTCGTGCAGGTTAGTCACAGTTTCATCACCGTTTTCTTCCACTACGACACTCACAAGATTATCATAGTCGTAGATTTCATTACCCGTCAGGTCTATTCCGGTGATTTGTTCCGGCAATTTGGCAAAGTCGAACGCCGGGCCGTAACCATTGTCCGACAGATCCACATCAGTCAAGTTAGGGAACATGGAAAGTTCTGCCAGTGCGTCTGTGGAAATCTGCGTTCCGGAGAGGTCAAGCGTCGTCGTATTGTTAGCCAAATCATCAAGCAACAGATTGCCGTCCTCGTTGAATGTGTAGCCTCTTTGAACAAGAATGGTTTTCAATTCGGTATTCTGCACGGCACCCGTGCTGTATGAGAGGGTGTTGTCGTCATCGCTGCACGATGCCCCTATCAGCAGCATTGCGAATGCCATCAAACCGACATGCAAATTGTTTCTTTTCATCTTTCTGTGATTTTATTATTTCGTTATTATTATTTCGGGGTGCAAAATTATAACGAGTTTACTCAGAGCACAATACCTAAAAATTGGTATATAATTAGAAGCAAATCACCACTCATTAACTAAAAAAATATAAACTTCGCTCCTGCTTTATAATTGTTTGTTAAAACGGTACTTGAAGGAGAGCATGAACCAACTACCTATCTGCTGCGTGTGTCTCTCCGACAATCCGGAGGAAGAGACGCTGCGGGTAAAGTTCTTTTTCTGGCTAAGGATGTCCGCCAGTAGAATGACAGTTCCGCCTTCTTCTGTTTGAGGAAACGCCAAGAAAGGGAGGCGTTCCACACTACCTGGTCATCTTCGCCGGGGGTGATGTTCGTCCCGTTGCGGAAAGAATAATCGACATCGCTCCGCAACTGAATGCCGCCGGGCAGGTCGGCGTAGGCGTTCACCCCCAAGCGGTAGTCGCGGGTGTAATCGCCGGTTTCGCGCAAAAGGTTGGTGGAGTGGCGGAAACGCCAGTCACCCGTCAGGTCGAAACCTCCCCATTGGGGCTGGTAGCCAAAACGCAGGTTGGCATTCAGTGTCGTGTTGTGGGTCGTACTGCGCTCCGGCATCTCCTGCTGTCCCTCGTTGATAAGGCTTACGTTCTGGCTGAACGAAGCGCCGGTACGTGCGGTAACGGAAAATCGGCGTTTGATGCGCTTCTGGTATCGCACGGTGGCTCTTGCGTTCCAATTCCCGTTCACATTCACGGGATAGCTTTCTATACCGCCTGTTTGGGTATTGTACGTCACAGCCCGTGTCACACTGTTCACCGTGTTCGCCCAAGTCATGTCTCCGTTCAAACCTATCTTCGTGTCTCGTGCTTCTAAGCGCACCCTTTGGTTGTACGAAGGGCGCAGGCTGGGATTTCCCCGTGTAATGTTCAGCGGATCGCTGTTGTCGGTCAGTGTCAGCAGTTCGGTCAGTCCCGGCTGTTTCGTGTCTCCCTCGTAACTTAGTTGCACCCGTGTTTTCTTTTTGTGCCACAAGACGGTAACAGCCGGGTAGTAGTTCACGGAGGTTCTCAGCGTGTCGGCTTGCATCCGCCCGGTCTTCTGGTCGAGACTCTGCCGTTCGGGAACGACGGACAGGCCAGCGTTGATTTCCCAAGTTCTGTCCGTATAGTTAAGGTGGAGGGCCACTTCATGCGCTGTCGTGTGGCTTCGGCTTCTGTTGCTCAGCTGTCGGTATAGGCTGCCTCGTAGCCTTCCGGCAGGGTGTACAAGGGTTCATCGTCCGTACCGTCGAAAAAGCGGGACAGGTCGTAGGTATTGCGGTCGTTGTTTTGGTTTTCCCGTCTGAATTTATACGAAAGTTGTGCCCGCAGGCTCTTGTGTAGTGGCTGTGTCAGTATCAGTCCCAAGCTGAATTTGCGGTTTCTGTTTGGGCTGTCATAATATTGATTACGGTAGAGGACGGAATCGTTACCCCACTCATCCTGCAATTGGTAATAGGTGGTGGAGGACACGGAAAACGCCTCGTTCTTTCCTCTCCCCTCCGAGTATTGCATGGTTAGCCCCAAACTGCTGCCTTTCTCGTTCAGCCGTCGGGTGAGGTCGGCGTTCAGGAAATACTGCCGGTTGGCGCTTGTTGAACGGGAGTTCATGCGGATGCCATTCACCCGGATATCGTTTTCCGTTTGGCCGTTTTCTTCCCCATTGAACGGTGCTGTGATATCCAATTCTGGATTTTCATTGTAGGTCGCCTGCCGGCTGTCACTCCCGTTTGTCCCTTTCATCGCACTAAAGCTGCCTGAAAGGTTCAGCAAGGTCATCTTATCGATATTCCATTTCATGCTTAGCATGGTGCTTGCCATGCGGTTGGTGTTGTGGCGGTCGCTGGTCGCATAGCGGTAGCGGTTCCCCGTTTTCAGGTATTGCTCGTAGTAAGATGTCCCCTCGTTCCCATTGATAGCATTGCTGTACATGACATTCCCGTTAAGGTGTATCTTCTTTCCGAACTTTTTCAGGAAGTTCACCGCTACATTGTCTTGGCGGTTGTCTTTGTTTGCGGATGTCATGTTGCGGTTGCCGCTTTTGGCGATTACCGACAGGTTTTCCCCGCCGGTTTTGAAGAAATTGCTGATTAGTTCCGCTTCTTTTTTCTTGTTGTTACCCTTGCCTGCGGCTACGGAAGTCATCAGTGTACCGTTGAACTCCTTCTTGGTTTGCAGGTCGAGCACATAGTTTTCTTCCCCTGTTTTTATCCCCATGAATTTCTCCATTTCGCTACGCTTGTCATACACTTTTATCCTGCTTACCAAATCGGCGGGCAGATTTTCCAAAGCCAGCGCATGGTTTCCTGCAAAGAACGCTTCCCCGTTAACATTGATTTCCGCAATGGGAAGCCCATTATAAACCAAGGTTTTGTTTTGCCTGTCATATTCCAAGCCCGGTATCTTTTTTACCAGCTCTTCCAAGTTCGAGCCTTCGGGAATCCGGTAGGCATCGGCATTGATGACGGTAGTGTCGCCCACCAGTTCCACCTCCTTTATGGGAGCCGTGACCACCACTTCGGACAGTTCAAGACCTTCTGTCAAGACAATGTTTCCGACATGGATTTTCGTCTTGCCTGTATTTAATGCACGAAACTCCGGCTTCATACCTATATAAGAAACTTCAGCAGGTAAGGCGATTCTTTCTTTGCATGGAAGCTAAGACGGAAATTCCCGCCGGCATCACTCATCACCCTTTTACAAGGGTGGAATCCCCGGCTTCGAGTACCAAGATATTGGTATAGGGCAACACCTCTTGTCCTTCTCCATTGTTGGAAACGACAAGGGTCTTTCCGGTCACATCCACCCTCTGTTGGGCAAATAGAGTTATCGGAAACAGGAACATAAGTATCAGTCCGAGAACAGATATACGCACAATTACCCGTTATTTTTTTATAGTTTTTAAAAGAAATGAAAAACGGGTACAAAATTACAAGCTTTTACCAGCCGTGCCAATACCAAACAATCGGTATATATAATAACTCATTACTTTAACCTTCAACATATAAAAAATGGTCGGAACGATACAGAGTACAAGAAAACCTGCCGTACAACCGGGTCTTTTCCAGAGCATGGCGTCATGTATGAACCGGACATTTGTCGTGCAAATGAAAGCCTTCCAAAGAAACAAACCCCAGTCCACAATAAAAACAAATCCGCAACCGTTCTTTTATAGAACCGGCTGCCGGACGAGCCAAATTGCGGAAACTGTTACCGTTTCCCTTCCAGAATCAGAATCGGCCGACCCGCAAAGCATTCACGAAAGCGCTGGCCTCTTCTCCCGTATAATGGAGTACGGAAGATGCCGGTTCGTAAGCGTAAGGAACATACTTCAGCAACTGGACGGCAGCGAAGTTACCGTCCTGCGAAACCATGTAGTCCATCCGCACACCGCCGTCCTTCTTCGGCAGTACCTCTGCCTTGCCGTCAAAAGTCTTCTCCTCCAGCAACCGCCCCAATACAGAGAGGTCGCCCGCATCGAAGAAACAAGAACCTTTTTTCACCAAACTGCCGGTCGGAACGTATATCAGACTCCTTTTTCTTATCATCAGGCGAATACCTCCGGCCACCAGAAAGGCGATTCCGCCGACCAGCAGGACAGGACCTGACGCGGAAGAGGAATCTTCCACTTTCGACGAGAAAAACAGAAGGCACAGTCCCACCGCACAAAAAAGGAGGGAAAGAATAAGAGCCGAAATATTGGTAATCTTCTTTATATCGGGATGCGCTGCGGAAAACAGGGTTTCGGCAGCAGAAATGTTTTGATTCATACGGATTGAAAATTTTATTTTTGCTGATTGTTCAATAATAAGATATACTCACGACGAACAGCCACACCCCGCTTTTCAGCCAAGTGTAACCGTCAGTATAAACGATAAAAAAACAAACCGCTAAATCAGAATCCGTCTCATCCCGAAGATATAATGCTCGCAGGCATTATCCAGTTCGGGCTACGGGAAGAGTCATGCACGAGGGTACAACAATAGGTCAGGTTGTTCATGCGGCAAATGAGATACCGCTGTAAAATTCGGAGAAAATGGGCCGTTTCCACAGATATGTACCGAAGATGCATCCCCTTTACCGATGCGCCGGCACGGCAAGCCACATCGGGGATTTCCCCGATTATGCCTGTTATGTCGCTGTCCTTTTTTTGCCGGATAGAGTCTCTGTCATGGAATTGCTGAAAAGAGGCGTTGTCCGTATTTCGGACACAACATTCCTGCGCAGCCGCCACACCGGCCGCCGGAACATGCAGCGCCCCGGAATTGCATACCAAGGCCAGCAGCACCAACGATAGAACAGCAACGAATCCTTTCATACCTTAATTTTGCCTTGCAAAGGTAAGCATAAAGGCATTTTTTTACCATTCCCGTGAAATGATTAACAAAAATAAACGGAATCATCTGTGTTTTCCACCCGCAGGACTTAATGCGGGGGCCTCTCTGGATTCGGCCAGTGCCGCCACGCACTCTTCGCGTATGGACTTGATGTAATCCAGTACCATTAACGGATCGACACTTTTTCCATCGAGCTTGCAGGAAATATGCAGGTGTTCGCTGGTGCTGCGTCCTGTAGAACCGGTAATACCGACGACATCCCTCGGCCCGATAGCAGCCCCTTTCCGGGTAAGGATACGCGACAGGTGGCAATAGCTGACCGTGTAGTCTCCATGCCGTAAGGTCACATACTTGCCGGAGGATTTGTCCTGCCCGACTTTCACTACCACTCCCGCCATCATGGCCATCACCTCGTCGCCCCGTGCGTGGAGGTCGATTCCGTTGTGAAACTTCTTTTTTCCGGTAAAAGGATCTTTCCGATACCCATAAAGCGAGTTGATTTTCATCCGGTGCAGCGGATAGCTTACGCTAAGGTAACGCTCTATCCATACGTGTTTGCAGGTGTCGGCGGGCAATGCCGGGGCGGCGTCTCCTGCCGACGGTAAGGAGTCTTGGACGGAAAGCATGTTTCCGGGCAAGGTCGCCACATTATCCCTACCGGCAGAAACGACTTCAACCCTGTATCGGGACGGCACGGTCGAGACCGTATTGAATTGTGCTTGAACGGGGCCTGCGATACTTGCAGCACCCGCCATCAAAACCAGTAGTTTCTTTCTCATGCGGCAAATATAACCAGCCCTGCCCAAGATGTCCCGTTTCCACGGCCTTTTTCGACCAAAGTACAACAAAAAAAGCATTCAGAGTATGAATTTATGCGCAAAATCATACTCTGAACATAAAAATAAACTCTCTTAATACACTAATATTATTCTATTATATACAAGGGAATGAAAAGAATCTATCTTTGCAAAGTGTAATTCAAAATACAAAATTAAATATGAATGTAGTACGATTTGAACTAATTGAATTGCCCTATCCGACACTGGCCCGATTCGGGCTTACACAGGAGATGATCGAGGACTTGCCGATGCGTGTCCTCGATGAGATTTGCGACGGCAGACACTCTCCCGTGCTTCCGGTCCGTGTCCGTGACGAGAAGGGAGAACTAATCGAAAGCCGCAGCCGCTTCGCCCTTGTCCGTAGAGATGACGGTCTGTCGGACGTGGTATTTTATCCCGTCCTGGAATCCTCGCCACTGGAACGCTACGACGAGGCGCAACAGAAACAACTGCTCGCAGGCAAGGCGATTCTTGCCGATGTGGAGACGGCAGACGGACGGCACAGCAAGGCATTCGTGCAGATAGACGAGGAAACGAAGCAGGTGATGTATATCCCCACGCCGATTATCGGGCGCAACCTGCAAGTGCTGGCCGACATAATGCACCTCGGTACAATGGAGGTAAACAGTATGCAGAACGGCGAACCGCTGACACTGGTCGTGGACGATGAACCGTCACGGTGGGCATCGACCTGCATGACAAGACCGGCATCCGCTTCTGTTCGGGCGACAGCCAGAAATGGAAAGAACAGCCCAAACGCGAGTGGGACAAGTACACTTCGGCGTGTACGGCTGCTGGGTGATGGACGATGACGGCAACCTCGACTATGTTCCCGAAGAGGAATATACCGAAGAACTGTGGAACGAACAGAAGAAAAGCGCCGAGCGTAACCGTGCGGCGGGAGTTCACAAATAATATCTTAACATCCAGCGAATATGGCAGAACACCAATATTATTCCGAAGAGGTACTTATCGAGAAGATGGAGCGCGGCGAATACGGCTGGCTCGACTATGTGAATCATTTCTCGCCCGAATGGCAGGAGGAATATGCCCGCTATTGCAAGGAGCACAGCCTTATGGCGGGCAACGAATCCGCCGCCGAGTTCGTCCACTACAAGGACGAGCAACTGGAGGCGGCGATGGAGAACGGAGATGCATAACGGAAACCCTTTTTAACAACGGATTATGGCGATACGAAAGAATACCAACCCCCGAATGATGGACCTGCAACCCGAAATGCAGGACATATTGAGCGTAACGGTATGCAGGCCCACGTGGTCAGCGACGGCACGGGCTACCGGCTCGTGGTGCAGGGCCACGATTCGCCGCTGCTGACCTACGACCTTACCGAGCGTCAGATGTTGGCCCTGACGGACTGGGGAACAAACTCGGCCAACAAGAAAGCTACAACGTGTTCACGAGCATTGTAGGGAAAGACTTTTATATGCCCAAGAACTTCGTCCATGCCCGCAATGCCAACGGTCGTGTCGCTATGGGGCTGCACGGCTACCGTATCGGTATCGGCGAATACGGGCATGTGGGACGGTTGGGTATGCCGCCCCCGTTTCTCGGCTGGACGCCACGCCACCAGTGGGGCTTCCATCTGCGGCGGGTCGGCGGCCAACTGTTCTATCCGGGACCGCCCGTTGTCCCTGAACGGTGGGACGGACGCATGAAGCCGGGCGAATTGCAGTCGGGCGGCTACGGCTTCTATTACAAATACAAGGCCGGACAACCGGTGCAACCGGCACAACAGGCCGACGTCCTGCAAAACCTGCAGACGGTCATCACGCCGCTGGTCAGCCGTCCGCGCAGCACGGAACCGGCCCGTACCTACAAGGAACTGATAAGCTCTCCTGTCTATTTTTCCAACGAGAAATGGCAGGAATGTCTTGCCTCCCACGGCCTTATCGTCGATAAGGAGGCACGGACACTGACCGTACAGTCCGAAAAGGTGACCGCCGATCTGGTCTATGACCTGACGGAAGAAGAAACGGCCGTCCTGACCTCCAACTCCATCGAGGAACAACCGGTCGAGAAGCGGCTGGAAGTCCTGAACGGGGTTATCGGGGCGGATTTTGCCGACAAGGTAACGATGGCGGACCTCGACAGCAAACAACGTATCGCCCTTGGTCTGCACCCCGAAGTACAGGAGGAACTGACGCAGCGTCAGCAACAGGAGCAGGAAATCCTCTCCCCACTGGAAAACCAGCTCCGGCAGGAGATGCCGTATGGTGCGGCTGCTTCCGTCGATGGACGGGATATTTCCGTCCTTGACGAGCGCAAGGCTGGTACCGAGAAGAACGGCACGGCAGGGAGGTCGAGGTCGGCGAGATAGCCGTACACCCGTCCCCCATAGAGGGCAAGTACAAGATGACGGCCGTCATCGACGGGCAGGTCATCAGCCACGAGATCAGCCAGAAGGATTACGACAAATTCCTTGCGGTCGATGACTACCACCGCATGAAAATCTTTTCGAAAATATTCAGCGAGGTGGACATGAAGATGCGGCCGGAAGCACAGCGCGGTCTCGGCGTGAAGATTTTCGCCGCCCTTGCGGCAGGAACGGTCGTCACGGCGGGTGTCGTCCACGGCCTGCGGCATCATCATCACGGTCCGGAGTTCTACGGTGAGCGTTTCGGAGGCGAGCCGCGTCCGTATTTCAAGCCCGGTGTCGATACGCCGAGGGACGTGGCTATACGCAATTTCGAGGCACAGATGAATCAGGATATTAACGATATGAGAAGAGGGAGATAAAGACAATTATGAGAGAAGGAGACCTTACCTACGACGACTTCCTGCAAAGGCTGAACATTCAGGACGTGCTGATTGACGCGGGCTACCACCTGAACCGGCGCGACGGCCTGCGCTATCCCTCGTATGTCCGTCTGGACAGCGAGGGACGGCGTATCCGTGGCGACAAGTTCATCGTGACGCAACAGGGAAAGTGCTGCTTCCAAGCACAGCAGCAGAAAGTCTATAACATCATCTCGTTCATCAAGGCGCACCCGCAGTTTTTCGCTGAATACCGTGCGGGCATGTCTCCCGACCGACTGGTGAACCTCGTGTGCAACCGGCTGCTGAACCATCCCATCGAGGACCGGACAACGCGGATTATACAGCCCAAGCGGGACATCCGCCCGTTCGACATCGCGAACTACGACCTGTACAAGTTCAACCCGCAGGACCGGGAGACACAGAAGAAGTTCTATCCTTATTTCAAGAGCCGGGGTATCGACCTCTACACCCAGTACGCCTTCCACCGCCACTTCTGTCTGGCGACGAAACACCGTGAGGACGGTGCGGCATACACCAATCTCGCTTTTCCGCTGACCTTGCCCAAAGGCGACGGCACGGTCGTGGGCTTCGAGGAACGGGGACGTGCAAGAATGGACGGAAGCGGCAGCTACAAAGGCAAGGCCGAGGGCAGCAATTCGAGCGAGGGGCTGTGGATTGCCAGCCCTGCCCAAACCCCACTTGCGGAAGCTAAGCGTATCTATTGGTTCGAGAGTGCCTACGACGCGATGGCTTATTACCAGCTTAACCAGAAATGGGACAAGGAACTGCGAAAGGGAGTGTTCGTTTCTACCGGCGGGGCACCGAGCCAACAGCAGTTCAAAGCCATGATAAAGGCCACTCCACGCGCTTACCACCATCTCTGCTTCGACCAGGACCGTGCCGGACAGATCTTCGCCATCAACTTCGCGCTCACCCAGGCGGGCAAGACATTCACCAGCAACGTGACGAAAGACGACAAACTGCTGGTCCGTATCAGTGGCGAGGAGAACCAGAACTACGAAATAAAACTCGAACCCTTCGACTTTCACAGGATAATCGGCACGCTTTTACGTCCCAAAGAAATCTATCGGGAAGATGGTACGCTCGACTATCGGACAATCGGCGACGGATATTTGCAGGAGATGAGCATGGTGTGCCAAGACGAGTACGAGATAGCCCTTGCCGAGGGTTCGGCCAGTGAGGAAACACTGGAGGGCATGAGACAAAATATCATGGCCATAGAGGATGCGATCCGTAATCTTCCCGCTCCCGGCGAGGACAGCACCGACCTTATTGTGTACGAGCCCGCTGAAAAAGGCTATAAGGACTGGAACGAACAGCTCTTGGCAAAGATCAGGCTGCAAGAATCAGTTCACGAAGAGCCGGCCAGAAGAGAAGAACCCGAACAGGAACGGCAAGCACGTTTCCACCGATGACAACGCAGTACCCCCTACATGAAACAACAAAAGAAAAGAGAAGACAATGAATGACAAGAAATTGACACATAATGATTTTTTGCAAAGACTCGATATCCGGGATGTACTGCTTGATGCCGGGTATCGCCAGAACCGACGCTTCGGACTACGCCTCTCCTCGTTTATCCGCACGGACAGTGAGGAAAAGCGTATCCGGGGTGACAAGTTCGTCATAACGCAACAGGGAAAATGCTGTTGCCAACCACCCCGGCAGAAGGAATACAACGTCGTTTCGTTCATCAAGGAGCACCCGGCGTTATTCGCGGAATATTATGAGGGAATAGACCTGAACCGGCTGGTAAACCTCGTGTGCAGCCGCCTGCTGAACATCCCCTTCGAAGAATACGAGGTGCAAACCGTACCGGTCAAGCAAGACCTACGACCATTCGATATAACAGACTACGACCTGCACAGATTCAACCTCAAGACCATGAGATGCAGGAGATATTCTATCCCTATTTCAAGAACCGGGGTATCGACCTCAGCACGCAGAATGCTTTCCACCGTCATTTCTGCCTGGCAACAAAACACGGCGCAGACGGTGCGGCATACACCTGTCTCGCTTTTCCACTGACCTTGCCCAAAGAGGGCGGTACGGTCGTGGGTTTCGAGGAACGGGAACGTATGAGAATGGACGGATGCGATAGCTATAAAGGCAAGAGCGAGGAAAGCAATGAGAGCGAAGGGTTGTGGATTGCAAGTCCTGCCGGAACACCTCTTGCCGAGGCCAAACATATCTACTGGTTCGGGAGTACCTATGACGCGATGGCCTATTACCAACTCCATCAGGCGAAGAACAAGGATTTGAGAAAGGCGGTCTTTATCTCAACGGGCGGCAAGCCTATCGGGAAACAGATGAGAGAGATACTTGATCTTACCATCTGCCCGGCAACATATCTGTTTCGATAATACCGGAAAGGGTCGAATCTCACATGGGATTTGCAAAAGGAGATATGCCGCTCAGTACGTTTTGCCATAGAGGAAACGCCGGAGAGGAAACCCTATCTCGATTCCATACCGGACGGCGGGGATTTGACAGACGGAGAATTTTACCTATTGCCCAAGGGTGGTTTGCAAGAAATCTGCATACGGTTCGACGCCGAATCGGAAGAAGCGGAGTCGATGCGTTCGAGCGGGTTGTGTGCCCCGGAAGACGTGCAGGACCAGATAGATACCACGAACAAGTGCTACCGGGAATATCGAGAGAAACTACGGGAGTTCCTTGGTATTGACAGGGAGCATGATGTCTCCATTACCTGGGAAAGTCCGGATTATCGCCATACGAGCTGGAACGAACAGCTTTTGGCTGAACAGAAACGTGAAGAGACTGTCGGGCAGGAGTCGGAAAAAGAAGAAAACGCCGGGCAGGAACGACAGATACACTTTCGCCGATGACCATGCCATATACCATACAAGATGTCCGGAACATTATCCTGCGCCCGCACGCCGGGCAATTCGTCATCGACGAACTGCCATTGATATTCATGTGCATGGCGGGACTGGTGTACGGCGGCATGGAAGGTATGCCGCTTGGCGGTATGGCGACGGTCATTGCCTTGTTTCTGTTCCTCGTGCTGCTGTATCGTTTCATTTGCCTGCGCCGGATATGTTACCGGGTCGGCAACGAACAGCTTGTCTGCGAGCGGGGACTTTTCTGCCGCAGGGTGGACTACATGGAACTGTACCGTATCGTGGACTTTCAGGAACACCAGAGCCTCCTGCAACAGCTTTGCGGTCTGAAAACGGTCGTTATCCTTTCGACGGACCGGAACAGCCCGAAGCTCGACCTTATCGGTATCCGGCGCGGAAACGACATCGTGGCGATTATCCGTGAACGTGTGGAAATCAATAAACGAAAAAAGGGAATCTATGAGATTACGAATCATTAGCATATGGGTGGTCTTTGTGCTTGCCGGTCTGCTTCCGCAATTGGCCAAGGCGCAGGTTGCCGCTTCGAACCCGTTGGAATGGGCAGCCTTGGCCGAGGGAAACGAACTGATAAACGGCCAGATAGACAAACAAATCAAAGGGCAGACACAGACCGCCCTGATGCAGAACAGTATCGCAGCGGAGTTCAACCGCATACATGAGTGGGAAAAGCAGTACAACAGTTACCTCAAGACGGCGAACGGTTATGCTTCGTCGCTGAAAGCCTGTACCCACCTCTATAACGACGGCGTGCGGATTTTCCTCACGCTGGGAAAACTGGGCAAAGCATCGGGGACAACCCGCAGCATCGTCGCCAGCATGAACATGAACAACCTCTATATCGAGACGGCGACGGAGCTGGTTTCCGTGTTCACGTTGCTGAACGACGCCGTGGCCAAAGGCGGCACGGAAAACATGCTCACGGGGGCGGAACGGAGCAAAACCCTGTGGCTTTGAACGACCAGCTCGCGGCATTCAGCCGGAAACTGCATCTGCTCTATTTGAGCCTGCGCTATTATACCTGAACGACGTGTGGAACAACATAACGGCGGGTATGATAGACCGCAGCAACGGCGAGGTGGCCCGTCTGGCCATGTCCCGCTGGCGCAGGGCGGCAGCCATCGCCCGTTGAAAAAAGGATAATAAAAAACGAAGAACGATGAAGCGGATAATCTCGATATGGATTCTGTTGCTGTGCGCCGGTATCTCGAAGGTACAGGCGCAGAACGATGCGACCCTTGCGGGAATGATTCTGGTTTATACCAACAAGGCCGAGAAGGAACTGAAAAACCAAGAGAAGGTCATGCTGATGCAAACTACAGGGCATGTGTGGACGAAGGAAGAAGTGGAAGGCACGACGGACTTGCAACGGGAGTTCAACAATTACCTGAACTCGTTCCGCTCGATTGTCTGCTATGCGGCTCAGATTTACGGTTTTTACCATGAAATATCGCAGCTTACAGACAACATGGGCGACTTCACCAAACAATTGAGCAGACATTCGACGGGTGCATTGGCCGTCGCCCTCTCCACGCGGCGCAACCAGATTTACCGGGAGATGATATTGAACAGCGTGGAAATCGTGAACGATATACGCACGGCCTGCCTCTCGGACAACAAGATGACGGAAAGGGAACGTATGGAGATCGTGTTCGGCATACGTCCGAAACTCCGGTCGATGAACCGGACGCTGCAGCGACTGACCAAGGCAGTGAAATACACCACGATGGGCGACATCTGGCGGGAAATCGACGAGGGCGCACGCCCTGTCGCGGACAAGTACGACATCGTGAAAGCCGCCCAAAGACGCTGGCGGCAAATTGGAAGAAATGTAAGACCCTAAAAAAAAGAATAAAAATATGGGAGCTTGGGATACGATATTGAAATACGGCGGAAAGGCCATGAAAGGCATGGGCAAGGCCGCCAATGCGACGGGGAAAAGTGCCGGTCATGCGGTACTGCATCCCTCGCAGACCCTTCGGGGAGCCGGGCAGGCGGTCAAAACGGCTACCGCCGGAGCTGCCGTCGGTTATGTGGGTTGGGAAAAACTGACCACCGACAAAAGTGTCGCACGGATCGTCAGTGAGGCCGTAGTCGGCAAATCCGCCACGGATGCCCTTGCAGGTACGACCGAAGACATGAAGGAACTGAAAGACAAAGCCGGAGAGACGGTCTCTGCCATAGGTGAGGCTGTGGGAGGCGCGGACTCGAAACTGAACGGGGTATCGAACTTCCTGCGGGAAGCCTCCGGCGGTGGGTTGTTCAACATGCTCAGCGGCTTTTTGCGAAACCTCGGAGGGGGCAATGTGTCGGGATTGAACATTGCAGGACTTATCGCAGCAGCGTACCTCGTGTTCGGACGTTTCGGCTGGCTGGGTAAAATCGCCGGTCTGTTTCTGGGCATGATGCTTATCGGCAACAATGCGGGCGTTGTCCGCACGGTTCCCTCGGAAACGGTATCGAGGACACAGACGCCGACACTCTCTCCGGAGGAACAAACGCAAAGCGGAGGAATGAGAAGATAGAAACACGAAAATATATATCACAATGAAATATACGGAAGAAATGATTCTGCACTCCGACAGCGGCTATTGTATGCCGTTCGAGGAGCCGCAGGGGAAAGATGTGGAGATGTCGCTCGGCTACGGCGAACAGGTACACCCGGCAACGGGAGAAAAGTTCTTTCATCACGGAATAGACTTCAACGTGAGGTGTTACATGCTGTCAGCCGTGGCCAGCGGCATCGTGTCAGGTGTGGGCAACGACCCGGTACATGGCATTTGCCAGACGGTCCGTTACGGCGGGTACGAGGTGACATACGGTCATCTGTCGAATGTATTCGCCCAATTCGGACAGCGGGTGAAAGCCGGACAAACGGTGGCTTTGAGCGGCGAACTGCTGCATATAGAAGTCAAATTCAAGGGCGAGGAACTGAACCCAATAGAGTTCCTGACCATGTTGTACGGCAACATCAAGGCTTTGCAGGAAGCCGACGGCAATGGTGCGGCGTCTTTTTACGATGCGGAAACAAGAGTAAAAAACGACTACGAGAAGGATCAAAGGGAAATAGAAGAGCTGATGCTCCGCTTTCTGCCACTTTACATGGAGGATTTACAGCGGGGAGCGTACACGGTGCCCGCACATACGGAGCAGTCGCTGCGCCACATCTTTACAATGGGAGCTGCGAAGGAGTATTTCTATGAGAAGATGCCGAGCATGTACAACCCGCTGGGACTGGGGCGCAAAGCCATGCCGCTGGCCTGCAAGGTACAGAACCTGCTGATAGCGGATTTCCTGAACTACCTTGCCCTGCGGCATGATGTGTACCTTTCCGCAACAGGCGGCGAGGTAAAAAAAAACTTCATGACGAAGCCGTAGCGGGCAGCGGACTCATTGATCTGTTGGCGGAACTGGACATCGACATCCAGAGCTTCGACATACCGAGAATCGTCTCCGTCTATCCCGACCGTGCCGGAGTCCGCTGGTGGACGAAGGCATGGTTCAACAACCGGGAGGAAGGGGAAGCCTCGGTAGAAATCGAGCGGGAACAGGCGATACGTTTCATTCACGACAATATCGAAAAGGACACGTGGCTCGAAGAGTTTTTCCCCAAGCAAATGGAGGTGTACCATAACGCTATCGAGCAGACGAAGGAACAACTGTTGAAACAAATAAACATGATATAGAAAGACATTGATTATATGGACGGAATCAAACATAGCAGAAGGTTTGCGGAGTTGGAGGCCCTGATGGGCAGTTATTTCCGCCATCATCTTGTCCCCGTCATGACGCAGACGCAATCCTACCTGACCGAAAAACAGGGCGAGGAAATGAAAGCGTATTCGACCTCCCTGGGCGGCATACTCGGCATGATGGCGTCAGCGGGGCAACCGCTCGCCGACCCGTACCAGACTCTCAAGGTTACGGGAGAGTGGAACTCCAAGACGACCGAGGACTACATCGGGATGTGCAAGGACAGGATTCTCTCGTCGGAGGAGATGCAGCACGACCTCGCCTACATGGCCGGACAGTGGCGCGATGTCGTTGTGAAGGAAGTCGGACGCGAGCGTTACGATAAACTGTCGCAGGAATTGGGCTGCGACCTCGCCTATGCCTTCGTGGACTATCGTGTAGAGCAACTGATGATAGACCAACTGGTCAAGGAACGTATGCCCAAATCCTCGGCGGACTACATCATCCGTAAGGCGGCAGAATCGAGCCTGCTGGGATTGCCACAGGCTTTGGGGCGCTCGCCGCTGGCCGAAGAGATAGAAAAACGCGGAGAGGTTGCCTACCGGCCGAGCAAGTTGGAGAAAGGTGCGGGCTGGGTGTTGGGGGCTTCGGCCGATACGGTCATGTTGGGCGGTACGGGTTCGTGGACGGCCGTTGCACGGTTCATCGGTGCGGATACGGCAATCTCAGCCGTTGCCGACCATTTCGGGAAGGAGGAAACGCAGCCGCTCTCTGCAGAGGAGTGTATCAGCAAGGGCGTGTTCGGCAGCGACAGCAACGTGTTCGACAGCTTCCGCAAAGAGGCGGCAAGCATACCGGGCAAAGAAAACACGGCTCTTGCCGCAGCCAACGGAAAGTTGCAAAAGAAGATACCGATTGTAACATTCGATTTTATGGACTGGTGGAAAACAGACAATAGAAATATGCCGTGGCGGGAAGAAACCGCCGAGGAGGAACGGAAACGGGTGGAACGGTATAAAGACGTGCCGATGGTTGTCGCTCCCGGACAAGAGGAAGCCTACCTGCAAGATATGGAAAGACGGAAAGCCGAAACGGAGGAACAGACGGAATCGAAACCCAAACAAAGGGAAAAAGAGGAAAAGGAAGTGTCGACTTCCGCCGTCTCTGCGGGGGAAGGGATGCGGCAGGAACAGGCAGGTCAGGGAACACAGACCATACAGACCAACGAGAACGGCTGGGACGAGCTGGTCCGCTCGCTCGGACTGGACGGCATAGGCGATGTCGCGGGTAATCTGGCTATATACTGGCCATGCTGCCCGACATCCTGCTGGGCGTGTTTACAGGTAGGACACAATCGCTGGGCCTGAAAGACAACCTGCTGCCGATAGCGAGTATAGTGGCAGGTATGTTCGTCAAGAATCCGATGTTGAAGATGCTGCTTATCGGCTTGGGTGGCGCGAACCTGCTGAACAAGGCGGGACACGAGGTGCTGGGAAAAGAACGGACGGAGGGAAACAGAAATGCAGCCACGACCGGTAGAGAGGTACAGTACAGACGCTATCCCGACGAGCCGCTGAATCCGCGTATCGTGAACCCGGCACTACAAGGCTGCACGCTGGTTGCCACGATAGACCGTGTGCCCTGTACGGTGCAGCTCACCCCCGCTATGGCCGACGCTTACCGTGCAGGAGCCTTGCCGCTGAACACGCTGGCCAATGCCGTGCTCGCCCAAAGCGACAAGCTCCGCCAGATGGCTTCGCAGAACTATGACAACGGACAGCAGGAAACCATCGTGCGGACACGGGGCATTCAATAATCCTGTAACCGAAAAAATATGGGAATATGAAAGAAAAATCGCAAATAGAAAAGAATGCCGAGGAGCGTCAGATAGAGCTGCTCTCCACGGCTTTGAACGAAGCGTCGAATGCCGGGGGACACTGGCTCAACGCTACGGGCAAGGGCTTTCCGAAATTTTATCCGAAAGGTGTTGCCGTCAGCCCGTTCAACGGCCTGTTCATGGCCTTGCATTCGGACCGGAACGGGTGCAAGACCAACCTGTTCACCCTTTACAGCGATGCCAAGGCACGCGGCACATCGGTACGCGAGCACGAGCAAGGCGTTCCGTTCCTGTTCTACAACTGGAACAAGTACGTCCACCGCAACAATCCGGAGGACATCATCAGCCGGGACGCTTATCTGAAACTGGACGAGGAGGTGCAGAAACAGTACAAGGGCATACATAACAGGGAGATCCGCACACTTTTCAACATCGACCAGACGACACTGCCCTACGTGGATAAGGAGACTTACGATGCGGTATTGCAGAAAGACGGTAGTGCCGTGGAGCGTGGCTACTCCGAAACCGATGAACGGAGACTGCATATCCGCTTCAACGACTTCCTGCTGAAAATGCGGGACAATCTCGTGCCCGTGCGTTCGGACGGCAGCGGAATGCCCCATTACGAGACGGACCGCGATGCGGTCTATATGCCGCGCCAACGGAACTTCGAGCATTATAACGACTACGTTCAGGAAGCCTTGCGGCAAATCGTGAGCGCCACGGGGCACCAACAACGGCTGGCCCGTGAAGGCATGGTGATGAAAAACGGCATGGGTCCTTCGGAAGATGCCCTCAAACAGGAACGGCTGATCGTGGAGGTGGCTTCGGGCATCAAAATGCTGGAACTGGGACTGCCTGCCCGTCTGTCCGACAAAAGCCTTGATTGGTAGACTACTGGAACCGGGAACTTAAAGAGAACCCCAACCTGATGGATGCCCTCGAAAGCGACGTGAACAACGCCCTCGAAGTAATCCACAAGGCGGAACGGGGCGAGAAAATCGAATATGCCACGATGCGTAACCGCCGGCAGACTTCGGATATGCAGGAGCAGTTACCCAAGCATTTCTACGTGGCCGATGAAATCCGGAAACACCCGAACAAGGAGGACAAGACCATTGTCATCGTCATCGATCCGTCCTCGAAATCGGCGGATGTGATACTCCCTGCCGGTGCGTCGCCGGAGGTGGACAACGAAGTGCCGGGCATGAACAAGGCCCGTATCGGCAGGGCTTTGCGAAGGGAAGGTATTGAAAACGTGCGTTTCTTCAATCCCGACGGCGCATGGGGGTACAGGCCCGATGATGCCTATTTCGCCAAGAAACAGGTATCACTGGCCCGACTGAAGAACTGGGCACTGGAGATGCTTTCCACACTGGACGTGACGCCTGCGGTCAAACGGGCGGACGAAATCGGTTTCGACCAGATACAGATGATCCAGGACGACAAGAACCGCTGGGCGCTGTATCTGAAGCCCGAACATCAGAACGGGTACAGTATCTATCCAGACAAGGAGGACGTGAACCGTTTTTTCTCCACGCTCAAACAGGCGATGGACAACATCGACAAGGTACGCATGGAACTGGCGCACAAGTATTATGTACTGGCGGAAACACAGCCAGACCTGAAAGTGGACCTGTTCAGCAGCGGGGCGCAGGACATCGACCTGAACCGGATTCAGCGTGTGTCCGTATTCAAGACCAAACAAGAAGGAACTCTGTGCGTGGCGACCATCGACGGGAAGAAACTGCAGCCCCGGAGCGTCACGCGGCAACAGTGGCAGCGCATGTGGCTGGCTGAGGACCGTGCAGAATATAAACGCCATCTGGCGGCCACGCTTTTTGCCGATGTGCTGCGTAAAGGACAGACGCAGGAAGAGACTGCCGGAAAGAAACAAGGAGAAGAGGATACCCTACAGCAGGATAAGGACAAGCACCCCAAGCAAGCCAATGAGGAATCCCCCAAAACTGCTTCATCCTTGAAAGAGTTGCCCATAAAAGATATACCGGAACAACTGTATGACAAATACAAGAAAATCAAAGAGGAACAACCGGAAGCGGTCGTCCTTTTCAAACATGAGAACAAGTATTACGCTTCCATGTATGATGCGGAGACCATAGCGAACGAGCTGGACATGCCTCCGGCCAAAGAACGCATTCCGTATGATGCGGACAAAATCATATTGGTATTTGAACACAGCAATGAGGAAACAAGGCAGCAAATCCATGCGCTGCGGGCATACGTGATGGATTGTGACGGTATGTCCAAGGCGCAGCAAAACGAGCCTGCAGAGGCAACTGACGAACAGAACGAGAACGAACAACGTCCAACCATGAGGAGGTAAAGATATGGCAAACAAGAATCAAGAATATACGGAACAATACGCAGATTATGCGATGGCACAGATGCGGAGGTACGGCATTCCGGCCTCCGTGACGCTGGCACAGGGCATACTGGAAAGTTCCAACGGGCAGAGCCGTTTGGCCGTGAATGAGAACAACCATTTCGGCATCAAGGCCACGCCCGAATGGATTGCCGAAGGTGGCCGGTACGGTCTGTATTCCGATGACAAGCCGAACGAGAAGTTTTGCAGCTACGACAGCGTGGGCGATTCGTATGAGCACCACTCACGCTTCCTGAAAGAGAACAGCCGCTATGCCCGCTGTTTCTCGCTCTCGCCCGATGACTACAAGGGCTGGACACAGGGCCTCGAAAAGGCGGGCTATGCCACGGGCGGGCATTATGCCGACAGCCTGCAACGTATCATCGAACAGAACGGGCTGCAAAAGTACGACCGGCAGGTCATGCAGGAAATGGAGACGCAGGGAAAGCGGTTCGGCGTGGAAGAGAACCCGCTCCGTGAGGTCGGAAATACAGTGGACTATTCGTTTCCGGTGGAGCGGAAAGAGTTTCTTTTCGTCACCTCGCCATTCGGTATGCGGCAAGATCCGGCAGACGGCAAGGAACGTATGCACACGGGTATCGACATCCGGTGCGACGGCGATACGGTCCTGGCCACGGAAAAAGACGGCAAGGTCGTCGCTGTCAAAGACAAAGGCCATGCACCCGGTAACAAATCGCTGACCGTGGAATACACCCGTCCGGACGGCAGCAAGGTACAGTGTACCTACATGCACCTCGGCGAAGTTTCCGTAAAGGCAGGCGATACGGTACAGGCAGGCCAGAAGCTCGGCCGTTCCGGTAACACGGGGACACGGACGACCGGGAAGCACCTGCACTTCGGTGTCCGGCAGATTTATGCGGACGGCACGCAGCGGGACGTCGATCCGGCAGCGTATCTGGCTGAAATCGCACAAAAGGGCCACATCAAACAGCAGGTACTACATAACGGCAACGACCTGCTCGCCCGATATAAGGGAACAGAAGAGAATGCCACCGGCAAAAGCCTTTCGCCCGATGCGTGGATGAAAAACTGCTCTCCTCGGAGGATAGCGGCGTGGGATTGTCGGGGTGCAGTGATCCTGTCGTGGAAATGGCCATGACCGCCTTTACCTCCCTGATGTTACTGGCGACGCAAATCGACAGCAAGAACAAGGAGGAACAAAAGGCAGCCATTTCGAGGCGATGGACAGCCGGCGTATCGACCTCAAAGCGTTGCTGCCGGGCATGAAAAACTGTGACCTCACAGTCGGGGAAAACGGGCGAGCTGTCCTGCAGGCGGACAACGGCAGCGTTCAGGTATCACGGGAACTGGCCTCTGCCGAGTTAAGCCGCCTGTCGGTGACGCTGAACGACAGTTCTCTTTCGGAGGAAGCCAAACGGCTGCGTGTGACCGGCGTGCTGAACACGGTCATCCTCTCGGAGGCGGCGTCGCAGAACTTTGAACGGGGAATGTCCGAACAACGGCACAATCGGAAAACCTGAAAAGATAATCCCAAAAAGTCATGATAAAACGCGTGATGATACGACTTTGCGGTACTTGTCCGGGGTGTCCGTCTGCGCCCTGCATATCCTGTTCTGTTCCCGGCTATTCGGTTGGGTAGCAACACTCGTTATCGTGGGCGTCCAACTGGGTATTGCCGGCTGGATTGTCTACATGAGAATACGTGCTCCCGATTAGGAAACGCTTTCAACCTGTTCAACTTCAAGACACCCCGCTTTGTCCGGTGGACTATGTATCACTAAAAGACAAAATAAAATGATTAAATGCAATATTACGGCGTGCGGCACCATCGGCCGCGACGCTTCGATGCGCACGACCAAAGAAGAGAAAACATTCCTGACCTTTCCGCTCCGCGTCGTGCTCCAAGGCAAGGACGGTCGGAACGAAACGGTCGAGATCAGTGTCAGCAAGGAGGGCGGTCAGAAGAAGGTATCCGGCTATCGAAACGGATTGCGTGTCGAGGTTGCGGGGACGCTGTTCCTGAAACGCCGGGGCGAAAAGCTCTATTTCAACCTCTTTGCCGACCGTATCGGCCCGGCGGCGGACATCGCGGATTCCATCAAGGGCGAACTGTCGTTCCGGGGCAAGGTGGGCAAGAACATCGAGGAACGGAAGGACAAAAAGGATAAGTCCTACACGATGTTCTCTGCATTCAGCACCGAAAAGGTCGATGAGAATTTCGAGTACCAGTGGGTGCGTTTCTTCTGCTTCGACAGGCAACGTGAAGAGTGGCTGCAACCGGGCGTCAAGGTAGAAGCCAAGGGCGAAATGACGGTCTCGGTACATAACGGGAAGCCGGACATCTCCTGCCGGGTGGAAGAACTGGCGCAATATATTCCCGAATCGGATAACTTCAATCAGTAGCAGTCATGGCCGGTTATAGAAAGCGAAATACGGAGGGGCCGAGCAGCGAGGACAAGGCGCTGGACCTCTTTGCCGAGATGATGATCGAGAAAATCGAAAGCATCCACAAGGACTGGCATAAGCGTGGTTTACCGAGGGGGCACTGCAATGGCCGCGTAACCTTTCCGGGCGGGAGTACAACGGTATGAACGCCCTTATGTTACTGTTGCATTGTGAGAATGAGGGGTACAAGATTCCGCGCTTCTGCACCTTTGACTGCGTGCAGCGGCTCAACAAGCCCGGCAAGGACGGGCAGGAATTACCCCGTGTATCTGTACTGCGCGGCGAGAAATCGTTTCCCGTCATGCTGACCACATTCACCTGCATACATAAGGAAACAAAGGAGAAAATCAAGTACGACGACTACAAGAAACTCTCCGACGAAGAGAAGGCGCAATACAATGTCTATCCGAAAATGCAGGTGTTCCGGGTGTTCAATGTCGCCCAGACCAACCTGCAGGAGGCTCGACCGGAGTTATGGGAGCAGTTGGAAAGAGAGAACGGGAAAAGGGTCGAAAACGGCGAACATTTCAGTTTTGGGCCTGTCGATGCGATGATAAAGGACAACCTTTGGATTTGTCCCATCAAACCGACGCACCAAAACGAAGCATACTACTCAATCACAAAGAACGAGATTGTCGTACCCGAAAAGGAGCAGTTCAGAGACGGGGAATCTTTCTACGGAACGCTGTTCCATGAGATGGTCCATTCCACGGGTGCCGAAGGTGTGCTTGACCGACTCCAACCTACCTCTTTCGGTTCGAAAGAGTATGCCCGCGAGGAACTGGTGGCCGAACTGGGCAGCGCGTTGGTCGCACAACGCTACGGCATGACCAAGCATATAAAGGAAGACAGTTGCGCATACCTCAAAGGGTGGCTCGATGAGTTGAAAGAATCCCCACAGTTTATCAAGACAACGCTTCTGGACGTGAAAAGAGCTTCGTCAATCGTTACTCAAAAGGTGGATAAGATTGCGCAGGAGTTGGAACAAAATGTTACCGAAGAGCAAGAGGACAAACGCTCTGCCAAGGAACGTATTTTTTATGCTTCGGTGGCCTATCTCCAAACCGCTGACGACACGAAGCAACTGGACGAATTGAAGGACAAAGGCGACTACAAGGGTCTGCTTGCGCTCGCCAAGGAGTATTACGACGGCAACGGCATGGACGAGCAGCATACATACGCTTCTCCCTCCAGAACCGGGGCGATGACCTGCTGATTGAAGATAAGACTTTGCCGTGGTGTACAACGGAAGTGTCGGAGGCACATACGACATCATGCTGAAATACACGGAACAGGAGGTGCGGGACCATATCACACGTTACGGCACAGACCGTGCCAGCGATGATGTGAAAGAGGTGGCCAAAGATATGGCGGCGGAACAGTTTGCTGAACTGACACATCAGAGAATGCCGGTATTCGAAATGCCAAACGGAGATATTCTGTATGCAAGGTACAACAGGGACAAGGATACGCTGGACGTGGGTACGGCCACCAATGCAGGGATGGCCGTACAACATCATTACCCTTATGACCACAACATGACGCTGGAGGCCAACCTGCAAGCCGTGAACGAGAAGCTGAACGAGCTTGAAGAATACAGGGAGGAGCTACAAGAGGCGGAATATGGCGGCGGTCTGCGTCGGTAACGGCAGCGTAATATGAAGAATGTGGAGCGATTTCATACTGAAGGCGCTCCACATCCTTATAGTCCCTACCGGTTTTCATTCCGCTACAGACTATATGTTATCATTACGACAGCAGTTTGTCAATCATTGACTGTAACTGCAGCATATCGCAATATTGATTGTTTCCGCCGGTATAATCCTTTGCGTGCCGGGCAGTCCGTATCATGAACGAACCGAGTTCTATCTTTATCCCATCATCCATCCGCACATCCGCAGAATGGTTTATATATACAAACTTACCATTACGTTCAATAAAGCAACTTGTATAATAATGCCCCTTATTCTCGGATACGACCGCCGCATCCACGGCTTCTGCATATTTGGATATTTCACGTAGCAATGCCGTTTGGAAATTACTGTATTCCTTTGAAACATAAGTTTCTGCGTCTGCAAGGACAGAAGATTGCCATTGGGTATAAAAAGTCTGTGTCATATTCTTTCAATTCTAATTCTGTAAATAAATTAGGCACATAGCAATAAAAGTATTGAATTTATAGTATTCAATTAACATTTAAGCAATTACCATGATGTTTTCAGAGACCAAAATTACGGAGATTTATTGTATGACAGATGATTTTTGCAAAGAAATTGCTCAATTTCAGGAAAAATATATGGTTGAAGATAAAGATATTGAATATTCCATGCCCCACTTCCTTTAATATAACTTTATTTCCAACTCCCTTTCTACCATAACAGCATACTGTTTTTGAAAGAAGCCCGCCATTGATGTATGTTTTTCAAAGACGGGCAACTGGCTATATTTTGAATTATACTCACGTTAAATAGCTTTCCCAATTCTCTTTGTCGATAGTTAATTTGTTCATTTCCCAATCGTATTCCACTTCCGGTATATCGGAATAAGGGAAGTGCACGGTATAGCCTATCTGTCCGTAGGAGCAATGCAGCGGTACAACGCAAATTTCCTGACCGCAATAAGACTGTGGCGTACAGTATTTCTTCCAATCAAAACGGCCTGCAACTATATTGCAGCAGAGCAGTTTTAGAGCCATTATGCCTTTCCAACTCTGAAAATCTTTCTTGTAACTTGCTCTTTTCATAATGAATACCATTTAATGAGCCATGTTGTAGTAAATTTCGGGTTCGCTCGATACGTTGTAAATCTGACTCCCGCAACGTACCAATAGGGCGTTTTTTCCGTAGTAAAGCTGCTTCATGCCGGTTATGTTCCCCGTGCGGTGAAAGTTTGGGAAACGGCTTATTCCTGCCTTTTCGGCGTCTCGTGTGTAGAGGGTTTTCGTTCTCATTGCATGGTTGTTTTTAATGTTTCATAAAGTTTTTCTATCATGGCTTCCGCCTGCTCCATATCGCTCACGATGTCTTTGATTCGGTAAGGTGCGCCGTTCTTGCCATGCCCGTCCGTACCAATCCACAGGTAGGCTTCATAGTCGGGGTCGAAGTCTTCGTAATATGTTTCAACTTCCTGTAACAAGCTGTCGGTGTCATTGCCTTTCATCTCAACCGAGAAACTGAAATCCTGCCCGTGAGGTGTGTATTGCTGAAAATCGAACACCACGAGGTTCGGTTTGTCGGTATCGGTTTTAACTTGCCAGCCTAATTGTTCAGCTATGGCGATAATCTGTTCTATTGCTGTCATTGTTCTGTTTTTTTATTTCCCTTTTCTTGAAGCCTTCCGACTTCGCCCAAAGGGTTGATTTTTACGTGCAATTCCCAACGGCGAAAGCAAGAACAGCAGGCAAGGAACGGAGGTTAAAATTTTATGAAATGCCGCAATCTGCGATTGCGGAAAGTTTGCGTCAAATTTTATCCGGAGTAGCGAAGCGGTACTTGACACGCTGTTCGTTCGCCGTACCTTTGCTGCGTAAAAACAGGCCGTGGCGATAGTGGAGATCCATGAAATGATACGCCCAAGCATACAAAGGGAATGGAGGCAAAGATCTCCGGCCGTTACAACAGGAAACGACGGCAGTATGTGTCTGGGGTATAAAGGGCAAAAAAAACGTCGAACGATTGTCCATCGGACAAAATGTAAGGGAATGGAAAAAGAATTGTCTGTATAACAGAATGTTCGACATGGCCTTTATCGGGAATATGAACAACCACCTGTCCCGATTGGCAGGTGGTTGCCCGATATAACTTCCGCAGCCGGTATCAGGCGGCCATGCGCTTTCGGATAAGGGCGATGTTCTTATGCACGAGGTTCATAATCCGCTTGTGATATTTCGTATTTTTATTACACAGTCCTCTCGACTGCAGCACCTTGAATGTTTCGAGGCTCAATTCTACGGTCTCGACCCTCTTGTCCTCTATCCGTGCGGAGAATACCAGCGTATCCGGTTTGAGGTAATATTCGCACTGTCCCACGCAGTGGTGCAACGCATTACCCTCGTCGTAGTAGGCTTCCACGCTATCCAGTACACGGACGACTATCGTTCCGTCCGTGAACTCCAGACCGAAGAACTTGCCTTTCAACTCCCTAAAACGTGCCTCGTTTTCCCTCGCCCGTTTCATCTGCTCCTTGCGTTTTTCCTGCTCTTGGAGAATACGCACCTTGTTCTGATACTTGTCATGCTCGGCTTTCAAATCGGCGGGGCAAACATAGTGGGCGTTGTGCAAGTCCTTGCCGCATCTGTCGAGCATACGGAGATAATCCACCCATATTCCAATGTCCGTTATCCGATACTTCTGGCGTAACACGATTTTGTAGGACGGCCAACAGAAATCCAAATCCTGCGGGTGGTCGATGAAGTGCTTGAGGTCTCGTTTGCGTCCACTTTTAAGTATTGTCTCCACTCGGCTGTCCGATAGCAGGGCTTTCATCAGCTTTTGCGGGGCGATGTCGGCAAACGACCCTTTCAGCCCGTTGCGCCGTAACTTCGGGATAACCGTGTAGCCCGGACAGACATAACAGTCGGCTATGCGTTGGTACACGTAATTGTCGTTCCGCAGTTCCAATCCCGACCCGTACAGAAAGCTGTCCAAATAACACCCCATTGTCCGTTGCAAGGCTGTCAAAGCGGTTTTCCCGTTCTCGTCCAACCAGTATCTCGCCACTTCGCACACGTCTGTCCATGCGTTCTTGCCTTTGCGGTAACAGACATTCATTCTGAAAATCCGCTGCACCTGAAATCCGTCCTGCGTGGTGATGACAGAAAAATAGCTTTTCTCATCTGTCTTGCGGCAAAGCGTGTCTTTGAGCGTCAGTTTGGCGTGGCAGTTCGGGCAATGGCAACGCTTCGCCTTTGTCTCGTTCCACCTATGACCGCAATCGAGGCAGGTCGTTTGTCCGCTCGGTGTACGAAAAGCGTAATGTCCGACGGTATGCCGGAACGCCCATTCTGCCTGTTTCTCCGTGATAGGCAGCAACCGCCCGTTGGCGGCTACTACCTGATGCTGAAATTTTGTCCGTGCTTTCATGGTCAGAAATCGAAGAGTGAGAGTTCCGTTTGGGTATTCTGTACAGCTTTGGCGGTCGGCTTCGGCCTGCTGTGGCGTTGCTGTATCTTGCGCATTTCTTCCTCCTGATAGGCTTTCAGCGCGTCTTTTCGGGCTTGCGCCTTTTCTTCTTCGGTCAGCTCCACCTTGTGATTGACCACGACGCCACAACTGATAGGTTTGCCCACGTCGATGTTGTCCTCATCATAGTAATGAATGGCGAGCGACCACACCTCTCGTCGGTCATTCCGCAACAGCCGCTTGCCTTGACTTGATTGAGAATGAATGTGATACAATCGTCCAAGTTTTTGTTTTCTTTGGCATAGGAGACGGCGAAAAGTTCGTCCGTCCGTGCCTTGCCGTCCAAGTATTCCTTGATAGTCCGTTTGAAATGTTCCGTACCTTTCATCGTTCAGCGTTTTGAGGTTAAAAATGATAGTCGATGACACCGCCGATGTAAAGCAGCGTACCGGGTTTAAATTCACATGCCTGCCGCAGGAACTCGTAGGATTGCTCGGCGTTGGATTGCAGCCCCTCCTCGTCCATGTAGAACCAGTAAGCGGTATCGAGCGGGTTTTTCAGGAACTTTTCGAGTTGATAGACCGGGCCAATCCAGTCCTGCACGCTTTCGGGGGTAAGGCTTCCGCCCTGCTTCGAATGTCTGCGATGAAATCTTCTCTCCATCGTTCCGCACCGCCTTTGTAGCGTATGGTATCGTCGGAAACAAGCTCGAACATGCCTTTGGGCAGAATGTTGTTTACCAAGTTGTCGATATGGAACTGGCGTTCCTCATCGTCAATCTCCGCACAATAGTCGAAGAAACTATCGTCGCCCTGCGTGAGGGTGTCCTCGTTCAGGTAGTTGTCCTTGCTCACCCGTGTTTCGGTAATTTGAAAAATCTTGCTGTGCATAACTTTAAATTTTTAATTTGTTGAACTTGCTTTTTTCTTCTCCCTGCTTTCGGAGCCTTTCGGCTTCCTTGGCGGGAGAGATTTTACATGCAAGCCAGACAGCGGGGAAAGGACGGAAAGGCAAGCAAACGGCCGGAGAATTTCACGGAATACCCAACCGTCGAGGTACGAGGCGGGGGCTGAAAGGCCATCTTCGATTTGCGGAAGGCTGCCGGGCAAATCCGCGAGCCGTTAGCATAGTGGTGCTTGACGCCGGACGACCGCTGTACCTTTGCATGAGAAAATCCAACCGGCGAGGAGGCAACGGGGGCGAGATCAGGGAAAGAATGGGATAACCGGAATAAAAGAGGAAGAAGCCCGATTGTATATAGAAGTGGGAATAACGGCTAAAAAAGAAAATCTGCCTGTGAGGGCGATTGACAAAAAAAGCCCCTGAACCTTTTGACCGTCCAAGGGACTTCACGTGCCCGGCAAAGCGGAATTTTCGGAACGCGAGCCGGATTATAAGGTGGCTTTTAATCGTAATGCATAATTCAACAGATATTTTCCTGAATCGGAAAACTCTTTTTTATTTCCTGTATAGACATACCCGTGGCTCTCATAAAATTTTCTTGCTGCAAAATTTTCTTCCAACACCCACAGGTAAACCTCTTTTACATCGTGACTTTTTGCTGTTGTAAGGAAATGGCGCATAAGTTTTGTCCCAACACCTTCTCCTTGAAAGAACGGATCTACATACAACTCTTTCAATTCCCATATACTGTTTTTACAATCCAGTTTCATCATCCCCTTTACAATCCCGTCATCAAAAACATATATATCGTCCAAAGCTCCTATAACATCCTGATAATATAATGCAAGACGCAATACCGACATTTCATTAAAGGAAACATCATCGTTTTGAAAAATAGGGCGAAAGGCTTTTCTTTTAGAGAAAATCTGTATTTCCGCAAGTCTTGAAGCATCCTTTATCGTGGCAACTCTAATCATTTTTTTGTTTTTATAATTTTGTATTTACATATTATTTTCCCAAAAGTTTCTGTTCTTCACATACTATCCGGCACTGTTTCCAGTATGTTTTTTTCAGAAGCAAATATATAAAAATCAATTCCACAAGGTGCCATGAACGACTTTTTTTATTAAGATTCACAGGAATGTGATATAAAAGAGTTTAACTCCTCCGACGTTCCTTTGCAGCTGCATAGGGTGTCGTGTGTCTTGCCTTGATTTGTCGGGTAACGTCAGGAGCAAAAACGGGAAACGCTATCGGGAGGTAGAAAGGAATGGAAATGGGGTATAAGGGTTATAACAGGTGGACGTCCGCTTAAAAAGGAATTTCTTGTGACATGCCGGGTATGGCATATAACTGGAGAGACGACCTTGCGGAATAAAGCCCCCGAAACCGGCTTTGCAGGTTCGGAGGCTTGTGCCGCATGAGGCTATTTATCAGCGTTTGCCGTGCGCCTGTCCCAGAAGATAGTCTTGCAGGGATTGGTAGCGGTTTTGAATATTAGCGTTTTCATTGAAACCGTTCAGGCAATGAAGCAATGCTTTTTCGAGCGTGATGTATCGGCGGCTGAAAGTCTGTACGTTATCCAAGCAACAGGCTTCCAAAGCGTATTTGAACGGTGCAAAATTTTCAGGTTCTTTCCGAATCCGCACATGCCACAGGAAGAACAACTGAATCGTGAAACTGTCGGATTCACCTGCTTTCATCAAATGTTCTTCATCGAGCAACCGTCGGACAAGCTCCGGGGTAAGCTGGCAATCATTTTTCCGGTAATACATGCGTTTTGCCGTATTATAGGCTGCAAACTGTTCGATGTCCTGTGCCGTCAGCCTGTATACTTCCGAGTAAAATGCACGTACTTCTTTACCTGTAACAACGATTTTCTCGTCTCCGAACTCGTATTCATACGCTTTTTCATCGGAGATTTCCTCTTCTGTTAAGGTCTTGAACCCGTAACATTCCGTTACGATGAACGGTTCTTTTCCGAACTCCGCCAGAGATTCGAGGGCATGGAGGCTGTTGCAGGAGAAGAACATGTCGTTTCCAATACTTTCACCGCTTTCCAGCAGCCGGATTTTTACGTCTTCGGAATCGTTGGTGTACTTCCATACTATCCGACAACTTGCATAATGGGGCTTCCTGCCGTTCGCCTCGACAAATCCGGCAAATCCGCTCTTGATGGCGGCCTTTGTCTTCTCTACATCCGTCAGGACGCTTCGTGCCTTACAGGTTTCGCACCGGCCGAATTGCAAAGAATCGTCGAAATTTCCGTTATCACTTTGGTGTTGGGGTTTACTGTGGCTTCGCATACTACCTGCGTACCGCCACATCGTGTACATATTATACTCATATCTTGTCAAGATTAAAAATTAATATATCTTTCTATCCGCTATATTGAACTTGTCGATAAGGTTCAGCCAATGGCTGCAATTCCTTTTCAACAAAACAATTTATCCAGATTCTGCTTAAAGCGTAGCATTAGGCGACACTTCCCATCGCATTTACGAACCGACCCCATATAGGCGCATTGACCGCTTGTTTCATCAAACAAAAAACATGACTGCCGGAATGCCTCAAAAATTCTTATCTTAACCTGTTCGTCCAGAACTTTCCCTTCCATAATTTGATTACCATTTGCGTGCATAATACATAAAAGTTAAATTAAACTCCGAGTTATTTATTTCCCTCCTCTCGGAAGCTTTTCAGCTTTCCTTGCCGGGAGAGATTTTACATGCAGATCAGACAGCGGGGAAAGGACGGGAAGGCAAGCAAACAGCCGGGGATTTCACGGAATACCCAACCCGACAGGCGCAGCAAGGAGGGAACTGAAAGGACATCTTCGATTTGGGAAGGCTGCCGGGCAAATCCACGAGCGGTTAGCATGGCGGTACTTGACACCGGACGACCGCTGTACCTTTGCATGGGAAAATCCAACCGGCGAGAAAGTGGCGGAAACGAGATAAGGGAAAGAAGGAGATACGATAGTGGAGTAAAAGGGGAAGAAGCCGGACTGTATAAAAAAGCCGGAACATTGGCTAAAAAAGGAGGTCGTTCCGTGGAAACGGCGTACAGAGAAAGTCCTCTCGAACTTTTACTGTCCGAGAGGGCTTATCGTCTACTCTATAAAATGGTAATGGGCATTTTGGCATTCTCCGTTCGATTGTGTCTTTTGCAAAACGTCATCGACGCTGGAATATCGCTAAAACAGCCGTTATATATCTGCTTGCCGTCGAGCGTTATCCGTTGCAGGTAACAGCCGCATACTCCGTCACGGCTACGGTCAGCGACAAAATAGAACACGATACCGTTGCTGTACGACAATCGCAATTCCGTATAGTTTATCTCGGTTTTGGGCTGTTCGGTCGGCAGACGGGTATTGAAATAACCCGTAGCAGCATGACCTGTCCGGCGAAACGCATGGCTTCTGCCCGATATTTTTTCATGGCCGAAGCACGGGGCTTTCGTCCCGACCGTTTCCGACAAACGATGCGGGCAGGCTTCTGTTCCTGTAAGACAGTTTGAACATGCCGACCTCTTCCTGCACCACGGGCAGGCCGACAGCTTCGTACTCCTCTTTCGTCATTTCGATGAAACGTGTGCGTTCCTCGTCCAGATAGAGGCGGTAAGCGGGTTTCACCCGCTCCCGCTTCTCTTCATATTCCGCCTGTTCCCGTGCGTTCATGCAGTTATAAACGTGTCGGGACACTCTCCGCACCGCATTGACGAAAGTCGGGCTTTTGCATATCCCGAAATGCCGGGCGAAGTCGGGTACAGTCCCGATAAAGCCGTACTCTTTCCAATGATAGGTTCTCATGCTGTCTGTCCGATTTAATCCACGACCACATATTCATTGATACTGCAGCAAGAATCGGGGTTTTCCTGCGCCCATTCTTCAAACAGAGCCTTGGCATCCTGTTCCGAGCGGACGGTTTTTCCTGCGACCTCGCCAAGCCACGCAAACAGGCTCTCCCTGTCGGCAAAATATTCGCAGAAGTATTTGCCTTTGGCAGTACATAAATCGACTATGTATTTGTCGGTAAAATACTTGCCTTCGCTGTCGTTGGTCTCGTAGAAGCCCATTCCCGGCTCTTCGGTCTGGTAATAATAACGGAGCGATGGGAATTTCTCGCACACGAGGTCGAATGTCTCGTTGCATGGCCCCCATGCCGTCTCCGTCGTAAAGCGGAGGGTTTCGCCCACCATTTCGAGGTTTGCCCAATCTCCCCGACAACTCACCTTGTCCCAGTCCTTGCCCAAGGCATCCACAAGACACCCCAGCCATGATGTCCCGAAGCCGTTTTTCACGGCAGGCGTTTTTCTGTCCTGCAAATCTTTCATCAACTCATAGAGGCTTTTGATTTCCTGCGCGTCGCCCTCTATCACATACGCTGTTGAACACCAGTTTGGCATAATCGTTAATTTTTATTCGTTAAACTTTTTCTTCCCTTTTTTCGGAAGCTGTTCCGGCTTCCTTATCGGGATAGATTTTACATGCAGGCCAGACAGCGGGAAAATGAGGAAAAGGCAAGGAAACCGCCGGGGATTGAACGGAATACCCAACCCGACAGCGCAGCACGGCGGGGACCGAAAGGTCATCTTCGATTTGGGAAGGCTGCCGGGCAAATCCGCGAGCCGGTTAGCGGAGCGGTACTTGACGACCGAATGACGCTGTACCTTCGCATGGGAAAATCACACCGACAAGGGAGTGCGGCAGGGAGCGATAAGAACGAGAATAAATAAAAAGGAGAGGTGAACGGGATATAACGGGTATAGAATATGGACTTGAAAAGGAAATTTTTCGGTATAATTATAATAAGGTGTTTCCGGACACGAGGCCGGGTAGCCGTCTTGTCTCTGCCATAACCGAAAGGTCCAGCGAACAATGAATAACGCAGCATCGTTCAGCAGTCAGAAACAGTAACTATGCCGTCGTACTGATTTACGACAATGCCGATAAAATAAGGAAAAGCCGAAAAGAGGGGCTTGCCTTCTTTCCGGCTTTTCGTGAAAGTCCTATTATCCGGCTTCCCGTTATTCTATACGGTCCAGCCTGCGACTTCTCTTGAATCGTCCACAGACGGGCATAAAGCCCCTCGTGCCGCATCAGTTCGTCGTGCGTGCCTTGTTCTTTTACCCGTCCGTCTTCCAGAACGACGATCCGGTCCGCATTCATGATCGTCTTAAGCTTGTGGGCGATGACGATGACGGTGCGTCCCTTGATAAGCGTGTCGATGGCTTTCTGCACCTCCACCTCGTTTTCCGGGTCGAGCGATGCGGTCGCCTCGTCCAGCAGGATAATCGGCGCATCCTTCAAGATGGCGCGGGCGATGGATATGCGCTGTTTCTCGCCGCCGGACAGCGTGCAACCGCCCTCACCCACCATCGTGTCGTATCCCTGCGGCAGGCGCATGATGAAATCGTGGCAGCAGGCTTTCTCGGCTGCGCGATGATCTCCTCGTCCGTCGCACCGGGCTTTCCGAAACGGATATTGTCGCGTATCGTGTCCTGAAACAGATAGACGTCCTGGAACACCATCGAGATGCGGCTCATCAGACTTTCAGGTTCTATATCTTTCATCGGAACGCCATCGAAAAGGACACGCCCCTGCTGCGGGTCGTAGAATCGGGCGCAAAGTTTCATCACCGTACTTTTCCCGCTCCCCGAAGGACCGACGAGAGCCGTCAGCGTGTTTCTCGGAAACGCGATGGAAACGTCCTGAAGCACCTTCTTGTCCTGATAGGCGAACGACACATGCTCGAACCGGATGTCGCCGGTGGCCGGCGCCTGCCGTTCGCCTTCCATCTCCGGCTCGTTCATCAGCGTGAGAATACGCCCTCCGGCAATGGAGAAGTAGCGGAACTCCGCAAAGTTGGTCAGCGCCGAAGTCAGCGGGTCGAACACGCGCGAGCCGACCACGAGGAACAGCACGAAGACGAGCAGCGAGAGTTCGCCTCCCAACAGCAGGTAGGTTCCGCACAGCACCATCAGGGTCAGTCCGGCCCGCACCAATGTAATGCTCAGCAGCACGAAAGGCCCCAGCATGGCTTCCTGACGGATACAGGCACGGCGCAGTTCCGCAAAAGCATCGCGCAGGCGGACAAAGCGGTCGCCCAGCAGGTTGTAGGCTTTCATCACGCGAATGCCCTGCAAGTATTCCTCCAAGCGGTTCCCGGCATTGATTTTGGCTTGTATCTGCCTGCCGCTCAACTTTTTCTGCACACTCGTGCTCATCCATAGGACAAGCAAGGCGACCGGCAGTGCGGCGAACATGGCAACGGCCATCCGCCAGTCGATCCATACCAGCGAGAGGAATGCCAGCACGGGCATGACGACGGCTCCCATCAGTTGGGGCAAATGGTGGGAAATGCCCGTCTCGGCCATCGTGAAATCGGTAACGAGCATGGACGAAAGATCGCCGGGGTCGCGCCGGGAAAGAAATCCGAGAGAGAGTTTCCGCAGATGTTCCGCCAGTGCAATGCGCCCCGACGCACTCATTTCGTAGGCTCCTCTGAAATTGGCCCGGTAGGAGCCCGTTCGGCCAAAGCCATCACCAGCATATAGACAGCCAATATGCCGAAAATGCACCACAGTCTTGCCGTGTCGAGCGGTCGTCCGCTGCCGTCGAACGCGGCGAAGATGATGCGCACCGCCTCGATGGAGAGGCAGAAAGGTATGATGTTGACCAGATTGGCGAGCATGGTATAGCCCACGGGCTTGTAAAGACGTTCCGTATGGCCTATCGTAATGTTTTTAATCGCATTCATGTTCCACTCCTTTCATTTATGTGCGACGATATGCAGTTCTTCTTTTTTCTGAATTACCCGGATGTCGGAAAAGCCGGCTTGGGACAGCAACTGTTTCAGTTCTTCGGCTCCGTACACCGTCATTCCCTTTATCCGCTCCGTCCACGCCTTTCCGAGTTCGGGGTCGCTCGCTTCCAGACTGATGAGAAAGCAGCCCCCTTTCCGGATCACGCGGAAGACTTCGGCCAGCGCCTTGCTGACGGAAGACCAGAAATAGACGGTCTCGAAGGCCGTAACGGCATCGAAGGCCCCGTCCCCGTAAGGCAGGGAGCAGACATCGCCCTGCTGTATGAAACATCGGCGGTCCAGTTCTCCCGCATTGTGCCTGCGGGCGAAGGCGACGCTCTCCTCCGACAGGTCCATGCCGTAAACTTTTCCCTGCGGACACAGCTTCAGCAGACGCTTCACGTTGGCGCCGCCCCCGCATCCGATGTCCAGCACATTCCATTCCGGCCGCCAGTCCACCTGTTTCATGCCGCGATGGGCCAGCGAAGCGTGGAAACAGTTCATTCCCCGCAAAATCATCCGTCCCCAGAATCCCTGCGGACAACTCGTATTCTGTAAAATATCGTTCAAGAAACTATTCTTTTTCATATCTCCGTATTCAATTTTTGTTCAACTTCCAATGATAAGCGCTCGTATAGGCATCCCACATGTTCTTGTAGAGCCCCTCGGCGACGGATAAGTCGTCGTGCTGGCCCTGCTGTACGATCCGTCCCTGCTGCAAGACCACGATGTTGTCCGCCGAGACGATGGACGACAGCCGGTGGGCGATAATAATCACGGTCTTGCCTTTTATCAGGGATTGAAGGGCCTGCTGCATCTTGTATTCGTTCTCCGGATCGGCGAAGGCCGTGGCTTCGTCCAGTACCAGTATCGGCGCATTCTTCAGAATGGCGCGGGCCACGCATACCCGCTGCGCCTCGCCGCCCGACAGATACACGCCCTCGTCGCCTATTCTCGTCTCGTAGCCTTGCGGCAGCCGCTCGATGAACTCGTGGCACTGGGCGGCTTTGGCCGCCGCCACGACCGTTTCTTTCGTTGCGGCGGGGGAACCGACGGCGATGTTCTCGTACAGCGTGTCGTAGAACAGGAACGTATCCTGAAAGACGAATGAAACGGTATCCATCAACTGCGTCGTAGCGATGTTCTTGATGTTCACGCCACCGATGAGAATCTCGCCCTGCTCCACGTCCCAGAAACGGGGAATCAGGTTCGCGACGGTGGACTTGCCGCTTCCCGAAGGCCCCACGAGCGCCGTAATCCGGCCTTGCGGCGCCGTGAAGCAAACATCGCGCAGCGCCTCGGTACGTGTGCCCTGTTCCGTATTTTCGTAGGAGAATGACACGTGGCGGAACTCCACCTCATACGACTGCGGCACTTCGGGGTGTTCCGGTTCGGGAACGGGCTTTTTCTCCAGAATGCGGTCGATACGCGCCACGCCTTCGTCGATCTCCTTGGTGTTTCCGCCCAGGAACGTCAGTTTGTAGATGGGCGAAGCCACACCCGGTCCCATGATGATGAAAAACAGCCATACGGCGGCCAATGCGAGCGACTGCGGATTCCCTTGTATCAGCAGGATACCCACGGGAAGAATGAACGTCACCATCGAACCCAGCAGGACGGTGAACGCGATCATCCGTTCTGGTAGGTGTCGCAGCATTTCAGGCGAACGTCTTGTAAGCCTGTATCTCGGCGTTGAACTGCCGGAACGAGCGGACGCTCTGTCCGAATATCTTCACCACGGGCATTCCCCTGACGTACTGCACGGCGGAGGCGCTCATCTTTTCCTGCGCATCATAGTAAATACTCATGAACTCCCGTGCCTTCTTCCCCATGAAATTGGAGAATTGCAGGGCGAAGCTCAACAGCACCACGGCCAGACAGACCGCCGTCAGCCATGTATCCAGCGAGAAAAAGATGACGAGCATCACCACGACCGTCGCCACTACGTTCACCAAATCGGGAATCGTGTGGGCGATGAATCCCTCGATTTTCTCGATGTTCTGCTCCATCGTCTTCTTGATGGCTCCGGTAGAGGTGTTGTTGAGATAACCCAGCGACAGCTTGCCGATATGCTCGGACAGCCGGACACGCAATCCGTACAGAATGCGGAATGCAGCCACGTGCGAGGACATCAGGGCGGCGTACAGCAGCACCAGTCCGCCGATAAGCCCGCAGAAGGCGATCCAGCCCCAACGAATCATGCCGCTTCGTCCACCGAAGCCGGGCTTGTACCGTGCGTCAGCAGCTCTTTCAACACCTCGTACACCGCCCAATAGGGTACGAGCATACACACGGCGCTGCCTGCCGACAGCAGACCCGCCAGAAAAAGCAGCCCTTTCTTCTGCCCCGCGATCTCGAACAGGCGGGACAGACCTTCTTTCTTCTTTTCTTTTGTTTCCATATATTGAATTTTATCCGATTCTCTCTATCCGTTGTTGGTAAATTCCTGTAAATCTTCCGGCCGGATTACAACAGCCCCGTCAGCCGCTCCCCGCTCTTTTGTCAGCCGGAAATCGCAGCACGAAGCACCGTGTGCCAATGTGCGGTCCGTGTCAACCGGATACCGAGTACATCGTGTGTGATATAATCATTCACGCAGAAATAGGGAAAAAAGCACTCGACGCCAATACGGGAACAGAGTTCGGCGACCGGGCACCGGGCAATGTCCATACCGACATCGAACGTATCGTCCGCATTCGGCAACACGCAATCGAACAGCCAATCGTCCTCTGTGGAAACATGCGAAGCGGAAGCGATGCGACGCACATAGTCGGGCGAACACAACATTTCGCGTATTTCCGAAATTTTTTCAGAAGGGATACTCGACAACGTGAGCTTTTTCAATGCTTTCTGCGTAACAATGGAAAGTTCTGCCGGACTCCATCCTCTGGCCGACAGTTCTTGCCACAGACCGATCTCATAGGCTATACCGATAATGTTTTTCACCCATGGTGATGTCGGCGGGACATCCGGAATGATTGCGGAGATACGATGAAAATTCTCGACAGCCGCTTCCATCACGGAATCAACGGATTCGACCGACAAACGGGATGCCAGTTCTTCCCTGAAAAATTCTTCGAACCGTTCCAACATTGGGAGATAAGGTTCAATCGTCGTCTCTTTCATCTTTCATGGAGAATTGCCGCCGTGTCACGGGAATTCGATACGATTTCATATCCCAACATCGAACTGAACTTGTAGCACAGCCGCGTCATCCGTCCCAATATTTGCCCGAAGAAGAAGCCCCAGCGCGGACGGAAAAACTTCATGTAATTGGCCTGTTCCAAAAGGCGTAGGCGGGGTTCCCATTGTTCTACCAGACGCCCGTCGCTCAGACCGGAGCGGATTTGCGCCTCGTGTTCACGGAGCGAATCGGGTTTCACTCCGTGACGGCTCATCATCGTACCGCAGACGTCGAACCACAGTTCGCCGCCCCCGAAACGCTCGGCCACATGGTGCAGAAATGTTTTTACCTGCTTTTCATAGAAATACATCAGCACGCCTTCGACCACGAAGATGAAATGCGCATCGGGATGCCGGCGACGCAGGTCGTCCAGCCAGCCGGCATCCAGCAGGGAGGCCGCAATGTAGGGGTTGCCCGGCTGCTCCGGAATCAGCTCGCGGCGCAGCGCGATGACTTCCGGCAGGTCCATGTCGTAGAATACGGCCTTCCCGTCGCCGATACGCTGGAAACGGGTGTCCAGACCACAGCCCACATTCACCACCACCGCATCGGCGTGCTTCCCTATGAAGCGGCGCACGGCACGGTCGAAAAACCACCCGCGCACGACGCAGCCGACCTCGCTCAACTTCGCCCCGTCGAAACGGGAGTAGTCGTATTCCAGACTGTCCACCAGCCCTCCGCAACCTTGTCGTTCAGAATCGGGTTCTTTCGGCGGCTCTCTTTCGCCCTGTAATAGAGCGGAATGAGCAATGTCTCGGCGACAATGCTCTCGAATTTATGTCTCTGTTTCATTTGTTATGATATTTATTAATGAACGATATTCAGATTTGTTCACGAATAAAAAAAGAGGAAACCTTTGTGAAGATTTCCTCTTTTCCCGCTGCCCCGTTACGGCAGCTTGTCCGTATGTGTCTTTTCTATCTGTCATACCTTGATAATGGCCCTCCAACCTTGAATTTCAAACAGAATATAGTCATGCAGAATGGATTCCATTTCCTGTTTGGGCACCGCGTGCATCAACAGCTCCTCGAACAGCGTGAACATCCACACCGTATGCAGGTGAATGATAAAATCGGACACAGCCGTATTTATATTCGGGTACTTCTTCTTCATGGCGGCGAACCATGCCTTGACCAGCCCGGTCGAACGGTCGGTGTAGCTTTCGCGAAAATGTTCCAGCGAAGAGCCTTGGGCACGGAACAACAGGATCTCCAGCAGGCTGCGATGCGTTTCGATGAGCGAAACGTATTCGTCGATACAGGCTTTCAGGTATTTTTCGGAACGCATCGTCATCACGTCCTCGCCGCGTATGCCGTGATGCTCCTGCAACATGGCTTCCATAGCGTGCAGGACGGGACGGACCACTTCACAGAACAATTCGTCCTTGTTCCGGAAATAATTATATATGTTCCCCACACCGACACCGACGGCTCCGGCAATCTCGCGCATGGAGGTCTTGGAATACCCCTGCTGCCCGAATCGCTGTTCGGCGACTGCCAATATGCGGCCGCGTATGTCTTCTTTGAGTACCTGCATAAATAATGAACGATGTTTCCGTTTATATTTTTGCAAAAGTACGGGGTTTGAATTTACTGGACAATACCTATTTATGGTGATTTTACATGATTGAAATAAGGGAAAAGCAGGTATTACCGGAGGTAGCGAAATACCTTGTCTATATCCTTGTCTATATCCGAAAGGAAAAGTCATATTGTTCATTGAAAAGGAGAAAGTCTCATAGATTATAATTACTTTTGTACATAAAACCCAAAGAATCAAATATAAAATGGCAAAGATTACAGTAAAAGACACAAGTGTCACAATTATATCAGTCAACGAGAATGATTATATCAGCCTGACAGACATAGCAAGATACAAAAGCGATGACCCGACTGCGGTTATCGGGAACTGGCTGCGTAACCGGAATACAATAGAATATCTGGGTATTTGGGAGAGTTTGTACAACCCGAGTTTAAACCCCTCGAATTCGAGGGGTTTAAAAAGGAAGCCGGGCTGAACGCCTTTACCTTATCACCGACAAAATGGATAAGTACGACAAACGCAATAGGCATACTCTCCAAATCGGGACGCTACGGCGGCACTTACGCTCACAAGGATATAGCATTTAAGTTTGCAAGCTGGATTTCCGTTGAATTTGAACTGTATATTATAAAGGAGTTCCAACGATTAAAGACCGAGGAACAACAGCAACTCGGTTGGTCAGCCAAACGGGAACTGTCGAAAATCAACTACCGCATACATACCGATGCCATAAAACAGAACCTTATCCCGGCAGAGGTAACCGCCAAACAAGCCAGTATTATCTATGCCGATGAAGCCGATATGCTGAATGTGGCGATGTTCGGTATGACCGCCAAGATGTGGCGTGAGCAACACCCCGAACTGAAAGGAATATCCGGGACTATGCCACAATCAATGAGCTTATTTGCCTCTCAAATATGGAAAACCTCAATGCAGTATTTATAGACCAAGGTATTCCGCAGGGTGAGCGGTTGATTAAACTCAATCAGATAGCCATTCAACAGATGAGAATATTGGGAACTGGCGGCAGCGAACGCAAGTTATTAAAGTAGATGAGTCTCTATCAGAATTTGTGCCGAGTACGTGATGAACAATACACTATCAAACCATGACGAATAAAGATGAAATGACAATGAACTCTGATAAAAACGCCTATTTTCTATCGCTTCCGGAGATAACCGAATTATCCGTTCCTCCTAAAACGATATTGTTGGAAGAAGGCAAGGTAGCCGACAGAATGTACCTGATCCGGAAAGGTTGCCTGCGCCTGTTTTTCAACAACGAAGGACGGGACATCACTTTCCAGTTCTTTTTCGAAGGGGATTTCGTCGCGTCATTCGACAGCCTGTATCAACGGACACCGAGCCTTTTTTCCCTGGAAAGCATAGAGCCGGCAGAACTGTCGGTTATGAAGCGGAAGATTTTTTCAGAAACCTCGGACAGAAGCCCGCGCTACGGCAGATATATGAGGAAAAAATCATCGAACGCTTCCATGTTTATCAGCGGCTCTTCCTTTCCCGCATAAAGAACACCCCCCAACAACGGTATGAAGAACTGCTGAAAGAACACCCCTCTATCATACAGCGGATTCCCCAGCATTATATTGCCTCCTATTTGGGGATTACTTCTGTTTCCCTGTCGAGGATCAGAAACAGGCGATAGTTCATTTCTTTACATTTGTTATCGTCCGGTTCCAGTCGAAGATGCGAACTTTGCCGCATCTATTAAAACCGAAAGACAGATGAAAAAGATTTTTATAATAGACTGGAGCCTGATTCCCGTGTTTGTCCTGTCCGCATACTCCGGAATCGAATTGCATGTGCCGACTATGAAGGCAATCACGAGGTATGGCATAATTGGGCAGTTTTCCATGTCCTGACGAGCCTGCTGTTCCTCATGGCCTCCATATTTCATATAGCGACGCATTGGGCTGGTACAAGGGAACTGCCAAGAACGGAATAGGCCGGAAAAGCAAGGTCACGGCGGTACTGTCGGTCCTGTTCCTGTCCGTGGTTCTGACCGGATTTGCCCTGTTAGGCATAGAAGGAGCAGGTTCCCCGGTCGGGCAATGTCATTTTTGGGCAGGAATCGTTACAACTGTCCTTTCTATCGGCCATATACTGAAACGCCTTCCGTTGCTACGCAAATCATTGAAATAAGCACAACCTATTCAACGGACAACTTCCGGACAAAGCGTTCTTACAGAAATCGGGGTACTTATTACAAATGCGGCTTCTTGCTTACTGTCGAGAAGACCGCATTTTTCTTTATTTTTCGGCATATCATTCGATTTCAGCATTGCTCGTCCAACCATTTGGGGCATCCGGTCCATTCGTTGCCCCTTCAAATCCGGCATCAGAGAATGGCTGTTGTCATAGGCACCGACTTCATGCAGTTCCACGAATGAGGCATTTCCTCCGTAACGGTTTATGTTTTTCACGAGCTTACGGCCTGTCCGGAGAAAACATACGTGCCAGTTTTTCCCGACGAGATTCCGAAAAGACATTAAAATAGTTGAAGAATAAAATGTTACGCATACAATTATGTACAGAATCCTTTCATTTCGAACCATCATGCCTTATTTATACCGGACGGGGGCAATGTCGCTCCCGTAAAATAATTAAGGATTATGATAATAGGTTATTTAAGGGTCAGCACGGGCAAACAGAACCCGGCTAACCAACAAGACGAGATCCGGCGTTTCGCCGACAGTAGAAATCTTTCCGTCAGCCAGTGGGTGACGGAGGTCGCCAGCGGCAAGAAGAAGGGGTGCGACCGCAAATTAGGGGGACTGATACGGCGCATGAAACGGGGCGACACGCTGATTGTCACGGAAGTTTCGCGGCTAAGCCGCACGCTGACGGACCTCATGGCCATCATGGGCAAGTGTCTGGAGAAGGGAATCAACCTTTACACAACCAAGGAGGGGTATTCGTTCGACAACTCCATCAACAGCAAGGTACTTTGTTTCGCGTTCGGTCTGGTAGCGGAAATTGAACGCAACCTGATTTCGATGCGCACGAAGGAGGCTCTCGCCCTCCGGAAAGCCGAGGGTGTCGTCCTTGGTCGGAAAAAAGGCAGCTACACGAAAATGAACGTGCTGATCGAAAACCGAAAGGTCATCGTTGGCATGTTGAAGCGGAACTGTACGATTGCCGATATATGCAGGCGTTTCGACATTTCGCGGGATACATTCATGAAATTCCGTAGCCGCTATAAGGAAATAGATAAGGCCATGAAAGAGAAAGAGATAAGACGGAAAGGGGAGTTGCAAAAACGGAGGGTATGATTTTACGTTGGTTTAATCGTTGGTTAAATCGTTCGTTTTCAGCCACAAAATTACAAAAACACGAATTATCCACAAAAAAAATCTGCAAAAAATTGCGTTTCAGTTCTTTGAGTAGGACAAATTTTCCCGGAGTGTCCGAATAATACGACCTTTTTTCCGATAGTCTTTTTAACGAACAAATAAATCGGCATAACTGACAGTTATCCGGCTGATTATTTGTTGGTTCGGTGCTTTTTTACCTCTAAAGAAAGAAGCACGGCACGGACAAACGTACAGAGATTGAATAAATAGCTGATATAAATAAATTGGCATAGACAGAATTATGACAATGAAACGAATACTGTTATTATTTCTTTTATTCTGCGGCGGGTATGTTCATGCGCAAGAGTTGGACTCGGCCCGTATCCATTACCGGCAGGGCCACAGGGAAGTGGACATGCTCTTCCGGGACAACCGCGCGGAACTGGAGCGTTTTATCCGCACCCTGCGTGAAGAACACGGTGCGGACCGCCTTGAAAGCGTCGTGATACGCTCGTGGGCATCGCCCGAAGGTGTGAACCGTCTCAACGGGGTGCTGTCAGAGCGCAGGGCCGACTCCCTGAAATCCTATCTCGTGCGCCACGCCGGAATCCCCGACAGTTTGATCTGCATACATGGAGAAGGTATTGCGTGGGACATGCTGCGCCAAATGGTCGCCGCCTCGGACATATTATACAAGGAAGAGGTGCTGCATATCCTTGACCATACGCCCGTATGGGTGTTCGACAAGGCAGGTCGCGTAGTGGACGGACGCAAGAAACAGCTCATGGACCTGCGGGGCGGTATGCCGTACACCTACATGCTGGAGAATTTCTTTCCCGAACTGCGCTCCAGCCTCTCGGTGGCCTGCTACCGGAAACCCGAACCGCCCGTAAAAGTCATTTCCCAAAAAGAGACGAAAGTGAAAGAGCCGGAACCGGCCCTGCAACCCGATAGCGTGGCGGAACCGGCCTCCGAGCCGGCAACGGTGCGGAAGGAAGCGACCGTGCAACCGCATAGACCGACAGTACAGCGGTTGGCCGTTAAGACCAACCTGCTCTACGATGCGATACTGATGCCTTCGCTCGAAGTGGAGTACCGTATCGCCGACCGTTGGACGGTGAACCTCGAAGGCGACATGGCATGGTGGAATAATGACGGCAAGCACAAATGTTACCAAGTAGCTACAATCAGCCCGGAGGGACGCTGGTGGTTCGGACAGAAGCAAGGCAGCCCGTGGCACGGCCACTACCTCGGCGTGTTCGGCGGCTTCACGTGGTACGACCTTGAAAACGGCAAAGAGGGCTATCAGGGCGAGGCCGAAATGGTGGGTGTCAGCTACGGCTACATGTTCCCCATCGGACGGCGGCTCTCGCTGGAAGCCGGTATCGGTCTGGGTACATGCACAGCAAGTACGAAGAATATCTTCCCATCGACGGGCACTACGTGTACCAGCAGACAAACCGAATGAATTACTTCGGTCCGTTGAAACTGAAGTTTGCCCTTGTGTGGCGGTTGTGGGATACCGATAAAAAGAAAGGAGGCGCACGATGAAAGCAACGCTACGATATACCCTCATGGGGCTTACGTTTGCAGGATTGACATTCCTTTCCACGAGCTGCCGGAAAGACCTGTGTTACGACCACGACGAGCATGGTCTTTCCGTGAAGGTGAATCTCTCTTCCGACTGGGAACAGGAATGGGAACGTACTTACGCCTATGACTGGGAAAAATTGTGGGAAGAGGACTGGAAGTACGACTATGAAGATTTGTGTCCTGCTCCGGCCGACGGAATACGTGTCCAAGTCTATACCAGCGACGGACAGCGTATAGAGAGCAATCTGCCCGATGAAGGAGGACGGATCGCCATGCCGGAAGGCACGCACGAACTGTTGTTCTACAACAATGATACGGAATATATCGTGTTCGATGGCGTGGCCGCTTCGGAATCCGCCACAGCCACCACACGCGGCGTGACCCGGAGTTCTTTCCATGAATTGCACGCGGGGGAACGTACCGTGAACCAGCCCGACATGCTTTACGGGGCATACATGGAAGAATACACGGCAGAAAAAACACTTGCCCCGACGGAGCTGCCGGTTACCTTGCGTCCATTGGTTTACACCTATATGATACGTTACGAGTTCGAAAGCGGACAACAATACGTGGCCTTGGCACGCGGAGCTTGGCAGGCATGGCCGAAACGGTCTATCTGAACGATGGGCATACCGGAGAAACCGCAGCCACGGTAATGTTCGACTGTACGCTGGAAGATTACGGAGCGGAAGCGCTGGTACAGTCGTTCGGCGTACCCGACTATCCGGGTGAACATTACGGACGAAACGGTACGGACGGGCGAAGGTACAGCCTGAACTTGGAGGTGAGAATGGTGAACGGCAAGTTCAAGACCTTCGAGTTCGATGTCACAGACCAAGTGAAAGGACAACCACGGGGTGGCGTTATCGTCGTGAGCGGGCTGTCGATTTCCAACGACGAGGGGCTGGAAGGCGGAGGCAGCTTTGACGTAGATGTGGACGGCTGGGGAGAATGGGTGGACATACCGCTGCCCATTGACTGAAACGAATAAAACAACAGGTACTAAATAACCAAATTTTTAATTTAATTTTTTACATCTTATGAAGAAAAGTTTTTTTGTGCTTGGAGTGGCTGTAGCAGCACTGGCAAGCTGTACGAACGAAGAAGTTGTGGATATGCCGCAGAGCCGGGCGATCCAGTTCGGAACTTTCGTGAACCATTCAACGAGAAGTAGTGTGACTGAAACAACGGAGCAGAATCTTCAGAAGTTCTTCGTATTCGGAAACTATGATGATTCATGGACTTCCGTATATACCAATGTTCAGGTAGACGGAGGCACTGTAGGAGCGGAGGGGACGGTTTGGAATCCCACACAGACTGCTTATTGGATAAATGGCAAGAAGTACCGTTTTGGCGCTTACTCCAATGGTGGTAATAAAATTGAGAATGCAGAGTTTAATGCAACCTCTCGAGTGTTGACATTCCCAAATTACTCGGTAGACAATACGAAAGATTTGATTGTGGCTATACCCCAAGAGGTGACTGCAAAAGAAGCTAATAATGGTCCGGTAAACTTATCTTTCTACCATATGTTGTCGCAGGTGAAGTTCACGTTCAAGAACACGGACGCTTATGACTACACCATGAAAATCTCCGACATCAAGGTGAATGCAGTAAAAACAACTAATGTTACAGCGACTTATGCCGAAAGCGGGAAACCAGATATCAATTGGACTACTCAAAGTGTTTCAACAGAGGACTATGATTTCGGAGCATTAGGGGATATTGCCGAAGAATTTAAGGACGCTACCCACACTACGACCTGCTTTGTCATTCCACAAAGCAACGAAAATCTGGAAGTAACCTTTACCGCAACTTTCTATGATGCAGCAAATAAACAATTAAGTGAAAATCAGTTCAAAGGAAAATTGGCATATAAAGGCGATGTTAGCGGCACAGTACAGAACCAATGGACTGAAGGTTTCAAATATAACTATACAGTAGAAATCAACGGTAGCACGATTGATCCGGAGTTGAAGGAGCAGGTAATTGAGTTCAAAGTTATTGATGTAGATGAATGGGCTGACGCATCAAATAGTGATGTAACCCCGGAAAACGCCGGAGAGTAATCGCTTGCATCAATAGCCGAAAAGACATCACATCAGGCTATGAGGGGTTGAATGTCCCCTCATAGCCACTAACGGGAGTGTTGCTCCTTATTTACGCTACCGGTAGCGTCAGAAATAACCGGATATAAAGAAACAATGTATGATTATGAATAACAACCTATTCAAAACCTTGTTCATACCGGCTGTCGCCTGCCTGCTGGGAGCCTGTACGGAAAGCACGGGCCCGGACATGGAAACAAGCGGCAACAGCGGGGCGATCCGTTTTGCCGGTCCCGCCGTGACACGGGCCGCCATCGACGACGCGGACGGAATGTTGACCGATGGAAACTCGTTCAGCGTATGGGGGAACTACACCGACGGAACGGGCGGTACGGCCACGAGCGTGTTTAACGCCGAAAAAGTGACATACGTTTCCGGCATGTGGGGTTACGAGGGCACGAGATACTGGCTCCCCGGTAATACCTACGACTTCTACGCCCTTTATCCGTCTGTGGAAACGCTGGGCGATGCCGTGTCCTCCGCCACCTGCACGGACGGCACATTTACCGTCAAGGGCTTCGACGCCACGAAAGGACACGACCTGATGACGGCGAAAAAGACGGGTATCTCCGTCATGGCAGGCCAGACAGAGCCTCCCGGTCCGGTAGCCCTCAAATTCCAACATTTGCTGGCACGCATCACCTTTGCGGCACGCAGTGAGGGTGGCAACGCCACGGTACATTCCATCTCCTTGAGGGGCTGGATGTCAAGGGAGATTACGACAGCGGCAAGGAACCCCTGTGGAGCAACACGGCAGAGGGAACCGTCAGCGTGGAGAAAGAGACTTCCGTAACTCCAGCCGGAAATGCGGACGTGTCGGGCGACCTGCTACTCATTCCGCAATCGCTCACGGACGGGGTGAAACTGACTGTCACCTACGATACCGATGCCGAGAGGGGAAAGACCGCTTCCTACACCTTGCCTGCCACCACCGTGAGCATGTGGGAGGCGGCGAACCATTACCGTTACTCGTTCACCCTCACCGGCGGAGGCTATATCGTGTTCGACCCGCCCACGGTCAACGCATGGAGCGACGCCATAGGCGGGAACGTAACCATCGACGTGACCCAATAACCCAATTATAAGCTATCTGTAACTTGACGATAAAATGAACATCCAAATGAAGCAACGATACATACTTCCGGCTCTCCTGCTTCTCTGCTCCGCCTGCCAGCAGGAGGAATGGGCGCAGCCCGAAGCCGACAGTCCCGACGCCATCCACTTTGCCGCCCCGGTCATTACCGTGGAGAAACTCACCCGGAGCACGTTCCACGACGCATTCCCCACCGGCGGCACGTTCGGCGTACTGGCTACTGCGTGCCTTATCAGCGTGGCAGTAACACCGAAAAGGACTGGGCATCGGGCAGCGCGAACTGGGGTAACAAGAGCGGCAACGCCTTCCCCGACGTGTTCTTCAATCAAGCCGTCACCTACAACGGCTCGGCCTGCACTTATGACTATAATAACAGTGGCGGCCCGCGAAAATGGTACAACACGACGGAAAATCCGGCGGCGACCTCCCCCGACAGCTATCGGTACACCTTTTTCGCCTATTACCCGAAGGACGGTTTTACAGTGGAAAGTCCCGCCAGCGCCACCACACGGGGCGTGCCGAAACTGACGTTCACCATGCCGTTCGGCGAGACGGGCGATGTAGCGACTACCACGTTGAACGACATGCAGACACCCGACGCGATGGTTTCCGTCGTCTATAACCACCTGCGTACCACGGGGAACGTGGCTTCAATTTCAGCCACATCATGACGGGCTTGGCTTCGCCGTGAACAACTACAATTACGGAGATGAAAAGAAGGAAACTGTTACCGTCAAGCGTGTTACCTTGTCGGGCCACTTCACCCGCTCGATTACCATCGATTTCAGCAAGAATACCAACGAAGAGGGATTCTACACCTACAGCGGCACTATCCCGGCACATACGAGATATATAACAACGAGACAGGGCTTGCAGTAGCTCCCAACAGTTCCGTCAGCCCGATAGGCGACAAGCACCTGCTTCTGTTGAGCAACGCCACGGACGGCACTTATTTCGGCAAGGACGTGGAGGTTTCCGTCGAATATACCTACAAAGGGGCGGATAAGACCGCTACAGCCGAACGTCCGACACAGTTCCAGCCCCGTGCGGGTGTCCGCTATACGGCGCAGCTCAACTTCGTGGGCGAAACCTTCGCGCTGAACTTATTGCCGCCGATAACGAGTTCTGGGAAGACGGGGGCGACAGCGACGTCTCTATCCAATAAAACAACAACCGAAAACAGCATAAAGATGAAAAAGATACTTTATTATTTCCTGCCGGTGGCCTCCATGCTCTTGCCGGCAGCCTGCACCACGGAGGAGGACTTTGGCGGCGGTACCGTTCCGCCCGGCGACGGATTCACCATCGAGGCCGTCTGCCAGAACATGCTGCCGCAGCAAGTCGTCACCCGCTCGGCCATCGCCAAGGACGACAAGGAGAAGCGCATCAACCAGCTCTACCTGTTCTTCTTCGACGAAAACGGCGACTATCTGGAATCGAGCAACACGAAAGTATTCTCGCCGTATATGGCTCCGTCGGCGAATACGACCAATGTCAGCATTCCTACGGACGTGTTTAAAGATCCGGCACTCGCAAAAAAAACTACCATCTACGCTTTGGCCAACGTGACTCCGGAGGTGGTAACTGATGCCAACGGCGACGGTTATCCCGATAATTTCCCCCAATATAGCAAAGACGGGAAAAAGCCCAAGGAGCTGCTCGAAGCGTTCGTGTACGATCCTGCCAATTATACTCCTAACACCCGCGATGACATCACGACCCTGCCCAGCACGGGAATGCCGATGGCGGGCAAGAGCGCGACCGTGAACCTCACCGAGAAGGGAAGCCTCACGATGCAGCTCAAGGCACTGATGGCCCGCATCGACATCAACATCAGTATCGATTCCGACCACTCGGACGAGAGCGGACAACTGCCCCGCCTTTCCATTGCGGAATGGGGCGTGTACAACATGCCTACCGCCGTACCCCTGACCGAGCCTGCCGATGGCCAGACCAGCCTGACTACCGATGAGCCATACCGCAATGTAGAAAACATACAGAGCGATGCCGTCGTTTACAACCACGGCGGGGCCGCCTCCCTGACCTTCTACATGTTCGAGAACATGATTGAACCGGACGAAGATCCGGAAAACTATCAGTATCCGGCTGGAGTAGAGGACGATGTTGACAAGCAGCGGTGGAAGCCGAGACTTGTAGGCGAAAACAGTAAGGCTACCTATTTCAAGATGAGAGCCTACTACACTACCTATAACGGCGACCCCTCCCTGCCCGCAAATCAGGATAACACCACCATCGAGGCCGAATATACCTTCTATCTCGGAGGCAACCCGGTGAATGACTTCAAGGTGATACGCAACAGGCACTACGCCAACAACATCGTCATCAGCGGACTGACCCATGTGGGCAACAACCCGGACCACATCACCTTCGATGCCCGCGTCAACATCACCGAGCAGAACAACCCGTTCTACCTGTCCATGCTGCGCGAGCGTGACCACGACGCCCACTTCTGTATCACACCTTTGGACGTGTACCTCTTCGAGGAAGATGAGAATCCAAAGATGAAAGTCAGCATAGCCGACCCGGAAAGTCACACTTGGATACGCATGGAACGTGTGCCAGCCGAAAATATGGAGAATGGAACACTCTCTGCCGACATGAGTACAGATACCCATTTGGCGACCGGACAGAAATGGACTGCGGGAAACGGCAAACGCAAATACTTCACCACGGACTTGGTGACCAACACCCTTGCCCAAAACACCGAATACACCATCAGCAGGAGCCGTGACCGCATCTATTTCTACTTGGACGAAAACCTAAGCACGAAAGACCGCACCGCCACCGTCAACATCTCGTACACCGACAACAACACGCAGACGCCACGTACCCGTACCATTGAAATCGTACAGCACGGTCTGTTGCCGGTACAGTGGTATTATGAAGGCAGACTTCAAGGCACTATCTACGTGGAAGCCTATGAGGAATATATATCCCCATTACGACCCCCTGAACGAGTTTGAAGGGGATTATATCTATGACGGTTTGGAATGGGGTTGTAATGGTGAATACATCGGAGGTCCGCTAAATAACGAATGGACGGAAGGAAACAAACATGGGGCGGCAGCTACCCGGCGCATTATTACCCAAGCTGGACAATCAGAAATGAACCTGAACGAAAAACCCCGCTCAGCGGCGGAATATTGCTATAACAAGAACAAGCGCAATGCCAATGGAGCCGTACAGGGCATGAGCAATTCTTCCGGTTGGTTCCTGCCCGGTATCTCCCAACTGGAAAGTATTCTTACCTCTTATTACAATACATACACGGAGTTCCAGAACAATTTCTACTGGTCATCGGCGGCAGCAAAAGATAGAACAGGAATATGGCCTGCGTATATCTATCCAGAGAGCACCAGCTATGCCCGTGCCACCAAGGCCCTGCCAGACGGTGGTTATGCAGAAAGTGATTGGGACGATATATACACGAATGATAACGGCACTACCGGTAAAGCACCCCGCATCAATAGACCTCTCCGCATCCGTGCAGCCTACGTACCGCCCAGTGGCGTAACTATCCAGTGACAACCGCCAAACTTTAATTCCGTGTCTTACTCACTGCCCGTCTGTAGGAAACCCCTCTACAGGCGGGCAGTGCTGTTTTTATTCTCCCGGTATGTCTTTGGCCTGTACAACCGACATGCACACGCACGTTTTATACGTCGGTCGGGATAGAAAAAGGTGTGACAATATCAAAAGAACCTATTCAACAAAAAGAGGTTTGTAGCCTCCCCAAAAGCCCCTCAAACCTATGGCAAAGGCATCAAGGGGCTTTTCTTCTATCAGCGAAACAGTAATAGACATTTGGGTTCGCGTTATCTGATTGTGTCGTCCGCAAAACACCTTCGGCGTCGGAACTTTATCTGTCATCCGACAGAAATACGATAATAAATATAGGATTTCTTTACCGCTTTTTATTTCTTCTTCAAGAAACGTTCCGTGAGCCATTTGCGCACCGGGAGATCATAGCACTTCAGGCAGGCATAGGCAAGCGCGAACGCCCCGACGAACGTGAGCAGCATGTAAGGAAGGCCTTCGGCAAGTGTCGCCTGACGGTTGAACGCCCATGCCGTATAAATATAGACCAGCGGATAGTGGGTGATATAGACGGGATAGGATATGTCGCCCAGAAACTTGCATACGGCAGCGGAGCGTTTGCCCGTTATCCTGCCTCCCGCTCCCATCGAGACGATAACCGGGAAAATGCAGATGATGCAGAAAGCCTCGTAAAGCCCGTTCATCCAATACCCGTCCTCCCCACCGATACGGGGGCGCGGAAAGCACGGCGATTATCATCAGGCTGCACCACCCAAAAGCATTCTTGCGGGTGCGTATCAGCCAGCCAAG
>ENA-OQLB01000069-OQLB01000069.1-human-gut-metagenome-genome-assembly--contig:-NODE-69-length-56975-cov-4.722418_pt1 | contig 56975 bp, 50 predicted proteins | sample MGYA00242656_ERZ504813 | MGnify/ENA primary metagenome ERZ504813 (study PRJEB26092, sample SAMD00036388) | human gut metagenome | host: Homo sapiens | study: EMG produced TPA metagenomics assembly of... | reverse complement strand
GGCGGATTTGTTTGCAAATTTTGCGGGCGAGGGGACGGGCGTTTCTGAAAATTCAAACCTGACGCGGTTAGAAATGCTCGATATAGACTAACCAACTCATTGATACAGAAGATAAAAGAGCAGAAATTATTCAAAAGTTACTTACAAGCGAAATTCTCTCAATAGATACCGAGACTACCGGAACCGAGCCAATGGACGCCGAACTTGTAGGAATGAGCTTCAGTGATGCCGAAAACCGTGCATACTACGTACCCGTTCCCGCCGAACGAGAGGAAGTCTTAAAAATTGTAAACGAGTTCCGTCCCCTCTTCGAAAACGAGAAATCCATGAAGGTGGGACAAAATATCAAGTACGATATGATTATCCTCCAAAATTACGGCGTCCAGGTGAAAGGCAAACTTTTCGACACCATGCTTGCCCACTACGTGCTTCAACCCGAACTGCGACACAACATGGACTATCTGGCGGAAATCTACCTGCACTACCAGACCATCCACATCGATGAGCTAATTGGAGCGCGAGGCAAAAACCAAAAGAACATGCGCGACCTTCCACCCGAAGATGTCTACCGTTATGCCTGCGAGGATGCGGACGTCACCCTCAAACTGAAAAACGTGCTGGAAAAGGAACTGAAGGAGCAAGGTGCCGAACATCTGTCTACGAAATAGAGATGCCGCTCGTCCCCGTACTTGTTAATATAGAGAGCAACGGAGTGCTGCTCGACACGGAAGCCTTGAAGCAATCGTCCCAACACTTCACCGTCCGTCTGCAGGAGATTGAGAAGGAAATCTACGAGATGGCTGGCGAGACATTCAATATCAGCTCCGCCAAGCAGGTAGGCGAAGTGCTGTTCGACAAGCTGAAAATCGTGGAGAAAGCGAAAAAGACCAAGACCGGACAATACGTCACCTCCGAAGAGGTGCTGCAAAGCTACCGCAGCAAGCACGACATCATCGGGAAGATACTGGAATACCGCGGACTGAAGAAACTGCTGAGCACCTATATAGATGCCCTGCCCCAGCTCATCAACCCACGTACGGGCCGCATACACACCTCCTTCAACCAGGCGGTGACCGCTACCGGACGCCTCAGCTCCAGCAATCCCAACCTGCAGAACATCCCCATCCGCGACGAAGACGGAAAGGAAATCCGCAAGGCGTTCATCCCCGACACCGGCTGCGAGTTCTTCTCTGCCGACTACTCGCAGATAGAGCTGCGCATCATGCACACCTCAGCGAAGATAAGAACATGATAGACGCCTTCCTCAGCGGACACGACATCCACGCCGCCACCGCTGCCAAGATATATAAGATAGATATAAACGACGTAACCGCCGACATGCGCCGCAAGGCAAAAACGGCAAACTTCGGCATCATCTACGGCATCTCCGTCTTCGGGCTTGCCGAACGCATGGGCGTTTCTCGCCAGGAGCCAAAGAGCTGATAGACGGCTACTTTGAAACCTACCCACAAGTGAAGGAGTATATGGATAAAAGCATCCAGGTGGCACGCGAGAACGGCTATGTGGAAACCATCTTCCACCGCAAGCGCTTCCTGCCGGACATCAACTCAAGAAACGGGGTGGTACGGGGCTATGCCGAACGGAATGCCATCAACGCTCCCATCCAGGGAAGTGCCGCCGACATCATAAAAGTAGCCATGGCACACATCTATCAGCGCTTCCAAGCTTACAATCTGAAAGCAAAGATGATTTTACAAGTCCATGACGAACTAAATTTCAGCGTTCCAGAGGCAGAAAAAGAGCTTGTACAGAAAATCGTAATCGAAGAGATGGAGCAGGCATATCGCATGTACGTACCCCTGAAAGCCGATTGTGGGTGGGGAAACAACTGGTTGCAGGCACACTAAACAGCCCAATAACTTTATTTAACTTACAATCAGAAAGCAACAGAAGCAATCCTTTCCAAATACAGTTTGCTCATCAGAATATCCGGCGACCTCACTGCCGGATATTTTTTATTCACCAATCTTGCCAAAAGGAAAGCATACCGAAACCCTCACTACTGACATATTGATAAAATTTAATCCAATATTTATATTTATGTCAATTTAATACGTACCTTTGCAGCGAAATCAATGACATATTGATAGAAAATAGAAAGTTAAACTAAAAAAGACATAAAACCATGAAAGCAAAAGTATCTTTAAAAACAGTGATTGTTTCAGCACTTCTCTTAGTTTGCGGATTAAATGCCTCAGCCGACAATAAGAGCAACCTCATTTACAATTCGGAAGAAGTAAATGGCATGAAAGTGGCAGAGACCGTATACAAGATGGACGGAAACACGCTTGCCAACTATATGAAGTACAATTATAAGTACGACGACCAGAACCGCATGACGGAAAGCGAAGCCCTGAAATGGAACAGCACCAAGAATACATGGGGCAAGGACATGTGCATCCGCTATGCATACCAAGGCAAGACGATGACTACCACATACTACAAATGGAACAACAAGAAAGGCGAATACATACTGGTTCCCGAGATGACAGTAATCATGGACAACCCTAACATGTAATTGACAAACTCTCTCTTAAAGTAAGAAATCTTATTCCTAACAACAATAACCGAAACCTTTCATAAAAAGAGCCGGAATGATTCGCACATTCCGGCTCTTTTATTATATCTTCGCCTCTAAAAGAATGCCACATGATACCCGAGACCCTCATTACCTACATCGAGACAGCAATCATTCCCCGGTACAAGGAGTTTGACAAGGCACACAACCTCTCACACGTCCGCACCGTCATCGAAGAAAGCCTTGCCCTCGCCCGGCAATATCCCGAAGCGGACGAACGCCTGGCATACGTCATTGCCGCCTACCATGACACGGGACTGTGCCGCGACCGCGCCACCCACCACCTTGTCTCCGGCGAGATACTGATGGCGGACTCCACCCTGCGGCAATGGTTCTCCGACACGGAAATCCTCCTCATGAAAGAAGCCGTAGAGGACCACCGGGCCTCTACAGACCACGAACCTCGTAGCATCTACGGCAAGATTGTTGCCGAAGCGGACCGTATCATCGACCCGGACATCACCCTGCGCCGCACCGTGCAGTACGGATTGAAACAGAATCCTGCCGCCGACAAGGAGTGGCACTACCAGCGGTTCCATCAGCATCTCATGGCAAAATATGCACCTGGCGGTTATCTGAAGCTCTGGTTTCCCGAGGGGAAGAATGCGGAACAGCTGAAGAAGCTCCAAGCCATTATCGCAGACGAAGGACAGCTGCGGCAAGTTTCAACCGAATATTCGAGGAGGAAAAGTAATAGCGGTATCAATGAAGCATATGCCCCATTTCATTTCCGACTATGGAAACGGTTTGTTTCCTATAATGGAACAGAGTGTTCTCTATAAGGAAACAAAGTGTTTCCTATAACGGAACAAATCGTTTTATCCCGTCGAAACAAGTCGTTTCATACAAGAGAAACAATCTGTTCCGACGGGGTGTAACAAAGTGTTCAGTGCTGTGAACTAATACAATAGCTCTATTTAGAAGGTCTCACAAGATAAGTATCCGCCTCCATAAGTATAAAGACTTATGGGCGTGCCAACATGAGGAAATCATAAAACTCACAGATGGACTGGCCTTCGGTCTCTGATTCGAAGACAAAGAAGAGCGGCTGCTTTCCCTTATGCAGCTTTGCCGGAATAGAGAGCGAAGCATAGAACTCCCTGCAAGTGCTGCCAGCCTTCACATTCACAAGTCCTATCTCTACACCGCCTTTTGTTGTCCAAGGGCTACCCAGCATGATGCGGATGCGCCCGTCGGTATCTTCAGCCTTCAACCTTAACTGCATCTGCAAAGACTTATCTCGCGGAACGGCATTCATATTCAAGTATTTATATCCTACAATCGACCACTTGTGTTATTCACCACCGGAGCGAACGGGATTTTGTGGTTGTTATCGCCGGCATAGGGATTATTATCCCGGTACACAGGCCGGATGTAAGACCCCGTGTAGACATAATGGGGATAGACCTCTTTGATACCTCCGGGATTGGTGTGCCAACAAGCCAACCCGGCCGAGATGCGCTGCATAGGATTGAGCCCTTCAAGAAGGAAACCCTCAGAGTTGAATTCCCCGCGCGAAATCACGACTTTCCCACCTTTTCCTTTTTCCACCTTTACATCAATGGCCGACACCATAGCCTGGCGTGCATAGCAATCAGTACCTATCTGGCGATGATAGAACACGTACCATTGCCCTCCTATCTTGCAGATACTGCCATGCGTATTTCCACCGGGCATGGCCGAAGCTATCACATTGCCTTTTTCATCATACTCGCGCGCACGGGCATCGATGATTGTTCCGCCATAGGTCCAGGGACCCAGAGGATGCTCGCTATAAGCGTATGCCAGCGTATAGTTGCTGGCGTTCGGCAAGCCATCTTCACCCTCAGCGGTAGTACGGCTATAGATAAACACATACTTATCCTCAATCTTGCGGATGGAGGATGCCTCAAAGAAGCGGAATATACCTTCCTGCCGATAGCCTGAAATCATGTTCTCCACCACTTCGGTACCCGGCTTTACCGTGCACATGGTAGCAGGGTCCAACTCCGCGCCATGCGAAATGCCAAATCCCCAATAACCATACACACGTCCATCATCATCGACAAACACTGCGGGGTCGAATCCCAAACAACCGAAAGTCTCGCGAGGACGCTCCTTATGCCAGTTGCATACCGTAAACGGGCCATCGGGACGGTCGCTTTTGGCAATCATGGAATTGCGTCCACCACCTTGATTATTCGGAAAGAGGTAGTAAGTTTTCTTACCATCGGCATCGGTAGTTACTGTCACGTCAGGGGCAAAAAGCACGTCGTCGGTTCCATCAGCATTCAGTTTATACAGTTCGGGCGACTCATTGACTTTAAATATCACGCCGTCATATCTCCAACGGGTCAGGTCCTCTACGGGTGCCGACCACACCACCTGGTCACGTCCGCAATACATCCACTTGAGATTATCGTGCGAACCATAAATATAAAGACGGTACTTGCCGGGACAGTCAGGATCCTCAAACACATAGGGCTCACCATCAGGAATAAATTCCCAAAGCGGCAGATAAGGATTCTGTGCAGATAATGTAAAAGACAGACCGATGAGACATGAGAAAATCATCAGAATTTTTCTTACTTTGTTTTTCATAATCGCATTGATTTATAGAATGATACTTAAATTATAATTGCGACAAAACTATCAATTTATCGTTTCATCGTCATGCTTTTAATGCAAATTAACACGTTCAATACGAATTTCTAAATACCGTTCCGGCGGCTCTCCCATCTCCTCCTTTCTTCGTTGGTGTATGCAAAAATCAGCTATTTTTCAGTAAGTTTGTCCGGTTTGCACTATCTTTGCTAAAAAAAGCGAAGATAGGCTGCACCTCAGCATAAAAAATGAACGAGTTCATTTTATTCTGCATTCGGTTTGCACTATCTTTGCATCCAATTAACTGAACAATAACTAAAAAAACAAGATAACACTATGGCATTAAAAGCTGGTATCGTGGGCCTTCCCAACGTAGGAAAATCCACTCTTTTCAACTGCTTGAGCAGCGCAAAGGCACAAGCGGCAAACTTCCCGTTCTGTACAATCGACGCCCAAATGGGACAAGTGTCCGTACCCGACGAACGACTGACGAAGCTCGCCGAGCTGGTTCACCCGGGGCGTATCGTACCTGCCGTGTGCGACATCGTAGACATTGCCGGACTGGTGAAGGGCGCCAGCAAAGGTGAAGGACTCGGCAACCAGTTCTTGGGCAACATCCGCGAGTGCGACGCCATCATTCACGTGCTGCGCTGCTTCGACAACGGCAACATCGTCCACGTGGACGGTTCGGTGAACCCCGTGCGCGACAAGGAAATCATCGACACAGAGCTGCAACTGAAAGACCTCGAAACCGTGGAAAACCGCATCAAGCGCGTAGAGAAAATAGCCAAGGTGGGTGGCGACAAGGCTGCAAAGATAGAGTACGAACTCCTGCTCCGCTACAAGGATGCCCTGGAACAAGGACAAAGCGCCCGCACCGTCATCCCGCAGAACGACGACGAGGAACAATGCGCCAAGCAGATGTTCCTGCTTACTACCAAACCTGTGCTCTACGTCTGCAACGTGGATGACGTCAGTGCCGCCGGCGGCAACCAGTACGTAGAGCAGGTGCGCGAAGCCATCAAGGCGAGGATGCCGAACTTATCATCATCTCCGCCCAGACCGAGCCGATATTGCCGAACTGGAGACATACGAGGAAAAACAGATGTTCCTCGAAGACCTGGGACTGAAAGAGAGCGGTTGCAACCGTTTGATTAAAGCTATCTACAGCCTGCTGAACCTCGAAACCTTCATCACTGCCGGAGAGATGGAAGTAAAAGCATGGACCTATCGCAAGGGCTGGAAGGCTCCACAATGCGCCGGCGTTATCCATACGGATTTTGAAAAGGGATTCATCCGGGCAGAGGTCATCAAGTATGAGGATTATATCAAGTATGGCAGCGAAGCCGCTGTGCGCGAAGCCGGAAAGCTGGGCGTGGAAGGCAAGGAGTATGTGGTGCAGGATGGGGACATTATGCACTTCCGGTTCAATGTGTAACGTACATAAAGAATTGCCGATTGAAACCGATCAGCGTATATTGATAGTCAAATTCCCCATGTAACAAACCTCAGACGACTAAGGTTGAAAGTACAATTGAGTAGGATGCAAACTTGTAAGAAACACTTACAAGTTTGCATAAGAAAGCAGTAAAGAATCAGAAAAGTCCAATAAAAACCATGGAAGATAAAAGCAAAATAATACTCTATCAACCAGAAGAAACTTTCAAGCTCGAAGTCCGATTAGAAAGCGACACAGTTTGGCTGAAACAACAACAGATGGCAGAACTCTTTCAGACAAGTAAGCAAAATATAAGTTTGCATACCAATAACGTATTCAAAGAAAAGGAACTACAGGAAATTTCAACTGTCAAGTATTCCTTGACAGTTCAGCAAGAAGGTAACCGTAAAGTAAAACGTAATATAGCATATTACAATCTTGACGTTATTATATCTGTAGGTTACCGGGTAAAGTCTCAAAGAGGTACTGACTTCAGAATATGGGCAACAAAAGTCCTCAAAGAATATCTCCTCAAAGCTACGCCGTCAACCAACGCATGGAGCAATTGGAACAACGTGTTGCAAAGACAGAAGAAAAGATAGATTTCTTTGTCCGCACCCCCTGCCCCCGGCAGAAGGCATCTTCTTTGAAGGCAGATATTCGATGCCTACGTCTTTACCACCAATCTGATAAAATCAGCCCGAAAGACAATTATTCTCATTGATAACTACGTAGACGAGAATACCCTCCTGATGCTCAGCAAACGTAACGAAGGAATGAAAACCACCCTATATACCGCCAAACTCAACAAACAATTGCAACTGGAATAAAGAAAATTACGTTCAATAACATTAACCATACACACTACAGTTATGACAACCCATCCTCTGAAATACCTCATCGCCGGTACTGGCGGCGTAGGCGGAAGCATCGCCGCCTTCCTCGCACTTGCCGGCAAAGACGTCACCTGCATTGCCCGTGGCGAACACCTTGCCGCCATACGCGAAAACGGCCTGCAACTGCACTCCGACCTGAAAGGTGAATATGCACTGAGAGTACCCGCCTATACGGCAGAAGAATACACTGCTCTCGTATCAACATCTGCGGACTACAAGGCAGATGTCATCTTCGTCTGCGTCAAAGGCTATTCCGTAGACTCCATTACGGAACTCATCAAAAGCGCCGCACACGAACATACGGTAGTCATCCCTATTCTGAATGTCTACGGCACCGGCCCCCGCATCCAGCGTCTGGTCCCCGGCGTCACGGTGCTCGACGGCTGCATCTACATCGTAGGCTTTGTATCGGGACGGGGAGAAATCACGCAGATGGGAAAGATTTTCCGCCTCGTCTATGGGGCACACCGCAGCACGATTGTTTCCCGTGAAACATTGGAAGCCGTGCAACGTGATTTGCAGGAGAGCGGCATCAAAGCCGACATCTCCGACGACATCGACCGGGACACATTCGTCAAGTGGTCGTTCATCTCCGCTATGGCAGTCACCGGAGCTACTATGACGTGCCTATGGGCGAAGTACAGAAACCGGGCGAGGTGCGCAACACCTTCATCGGACTGTCCCAAGAAAGTGCAGCCCTGGCAGGAACTGGCATAGCTTCAAGGAAGACATTGTGGAGTACAACCTCAAAGTAATAGACAAACTCGCCCCCGAAAGCACCGCCTCCATGCAGAAAGATATGGCAAAAGGACATCAGAGCGAAGTACAAGGCTTGCTTTTCGACATGATTACAGCTGCAGAGGAGCAAGGAATTGAGGTGCCGACGTATAGGATGGTGGCGGAGAAGTTCAAATAAACCGCCACAAATCGTAACCTCCCCAATATACAAATGACTTTCAGAATAGTAAATAGACTAATCATAGGTAATGATGGAATTAACAATCATTGTACAACAAAAAATATATGAACTAAGAGGACAAAGAGTGATGCTTGATTTCGCTCTGGCTGCACTTTATTAAGTCACCACCGGCAATCTAAACAAAGCTGTCAAAAGAAACATAAAAAGATTCCCATCGGACTTCATGTTTCAACTGACCAAAGAGGAATTTGAGAAAATGAAATCAGACTTGATATTCCAAAATGGAACATCAAGTTGGGGAGGAACCCGTAAACTCCCCTATGCTTTCACCGAACAAGGGCTTGCCATGCTCTCCGGAGTGCTGAACAGCGACACCGCCATCGAAGTCAACATCGCCATCATGCGTGCCTTCGTAGCCGTCCGCCAACTGATAACCACTTCTCCCGCCAACTGCCTCGACAGCCTGGAACAAGAAGTACAAAACCTCAAAGCCTATATCGAAGAAGTCTTCACCGACCTGAACGACATCAACGAAGACACTCGTATCCAGCTCGAACTCATCAACCGGACTCTTGCTGAAATGCAATCTTCCAAACGGCAGTCCGACAAGCCCCGTAACAAGATAGGCTTCAAATAAACCGTCACAAAGAATCACCCAATAAGATATTTTCATACCTTTGTCCCGGACAACCCCGTAATTCGGTAATTTAATTCTTCAATAAATATGTTATCATTACTCACCATCAACTGGAATCCCGACCCCGAACTGTTCAAGTTCTTCGGCATATCCATCCGCTACTACGGACTGTTATGGATTATCGGTCTTGCTCTTGCCTACTTCATCGTGCAACGCCAGTATAGCGACCGCAGAATAGACGAAAAGAAATTCGAACCTCTCTTCTTCTATTGCTTCTTCGGCATACTGATAGGCGCACGACTGGGCCACTGCATATTCTACGACTGGGCCTACTACCAGGACCATTTCCTCGAGATGATTCTCCCCATAAAAATCCTGCCGGACGGCAGTTGGAAGATGACGGGCTACACCGGCCTTGCCAGCCACGGCGGCACGCTGGGCCTGATTATCGCCCTTTGGATGTACTGCCGCAAAACGAAGATGCACTACATGGACGTGCTCGACATGATAGCTGTTGCCACTCCCATCACCGCCTGCTGCATCCGCCTTGCCAACCTGATGAACTCCGAAATCATCGGCAAACCGACCGACGTGCCTGGGCATTCATCTTCGAGCGGGAAGACATGTTGCCCCGCCATCCGGCACAGCTCTACGAAGCCATTGCTACTTCATTTTCTTCTTGGGAATGGTCTGGCTATACAAACGCGGGCAGAAGAAACAAGAGAGCAAACTTGAAACAGATTTCAGCACCACCAAGCGGAAATCAACCACCGTGCAGGCCGAAGCTCCCTGCCCTATCACCGCGGTTTCTTCTTCGGACTCTGCCTGACGGAGATTTTCACCTTCCGTTTCTTCATCGAGTTCCTGAAAGAAAACCAGGTGAACTTTGAGGACAGCATGACGCTGAACATGGGCCAGTGCTCAGTATCCCGTTTGTGATTATCGGGGTATATTTCATGTGTTTCTACGGGAAGAAAGCTTCCAAATAAACATTTCAGCCCTACATAAGCAACATACCCACCCCTTTCATCTGTGTGGATTTCTCTACTTTTACGGCATCGAAACAGTAACCGTAAATCATATATTTATCATGAAAGAGAGACAACTGATGAAAGGGGCAGCTTTTATGCTGCTGGCAGCAACTGCCACCCCACCTGCGCATGCCCAACTGAAAACAAATGCCGGCGTGCAATACCTGCTTTCCCAGTCGAAAGACATGAGCCAGGATTTTCTGGACCTCAGCAACACCTATTTCTTCGCCGACAGCCTGGTATCGTTCGACACCTCCACCGGCAAGGGGACTGTCCAGTGGAAACGCCAGCAACTGATGCCCCGCCAGGCATTCAATGCAAACACCTACCTGCACCAGCCCCTCCAGTCGCTGGACTTCCCAGAGACGGCCTACGACAACAATCCACAACTGACGTTCACCGTCGAACCGGTCAGCGAACGTACCCTCCGCATCCGTATGCTTACCTCGCCCATCGTACCGAAAGAAGATGCCGATGACCCCATGCTCATAGGAAAGCCCGCCGACGGACGCTCCTTCTGGAAAGCCGAGAAGACGGACAAAGGTACGCTGTACACCTCCCGATACGGCAGCCTGCTCATCCAGAACTATCCCTGGCGTCTGGTACTGAAAGACGCCGACGGACGCCTGCTGACACAGACCCGTGCTGGAGCGACAACGACTCTACGCAGGTCAAGGTACCTCCATTCAGCTTCATCAAGCGCGGCTCGGACAACTCACGCAGCATCAATCCCGTATTCAGCCTCGCGCCGAACGAGAAAATCTACGGTTGCGGCGAGTCCGCCACCGCACTGAACAAGGCCGGGCAGAAGGTCAACCTCTTTGTCACCGACCCGCAGGGCCCCGAAACCCCGGACATGTACAAGCCCATCCCCTTCTTCTTCAGCAACCGTGGCTACGGCATGTTCATACACACTTCCGCCCCCGTGACCTGCGACTTCGGCTGTTCCTACATCGGAGCCACCAAACTCTTCATGGCAGACGAAGCGATGGACATCTTCATCTTCCTAGGTTCGCCGAAGGAGATGCTGAGCGAATACACCGCACTGGTAGGACGGCCCGAAATGCCCCCCTTGTGGAGCTTCGGCACCTGGATGAGCCGCATCACCTACTTCAGCGAAGCAGAGGGCCGCGACGTAGCCCGGAAACTGCGTGAGAACAAGATACCGAGCGATGTCATCCACTTCGATACCGGCTGGTTCAGCGTGGACTGGCAATGCGACTACGCCTTTGCCGCCGACCGCTTCGACAATCCCCGGCAGATGCTCACCGACCTGAGGTCACAAGGTTTCCGCACCTGCCTCTGGCAACTTCCCTACTTCACTCCGAAAAACAAGTTCTTCCCTGAGTTGGTAGAACGCGGTCTGTACGTGCGCAACGGCAAGGGACAGCTCCCCTACGAGGACGTGGTGCTGGACTTCACCAACCCCGAAACCGTGCAGTGGTATCAAAAGAAGCTCGGCAACCTGATTGAAATGGGTGTAGGCGCCATCAAAGTAGACTTCGGCGAAGGTGCCCCACTGGATGCCATCTATGCCAACGGCCGTAGCGGACTATACGAACACAACCTCTATCCCTGCGCTACAACAAGACCGTGGCCGAGGTAATCAAGAAGATACACGGCGAAAACATTATCTGGCACGTTCCGCATGGGCAGCTCACAACGCTACCCGCTGCACTGGGGCGGTGACGCCGCCACTACCGAAACCGGTTTCGAGGGAACCATCCGCAGCGGCCTCTCCATCGGACTGAGCGGATTCTGTTTCTGGAGCAATGACATAGGTGGCTTCGTGACCCAAAGCCCCGAAAGCCTCTACCGCCGCTGGCTGCCCTTCGGCTTCCTCACCAGCCACAGCCGCGTGCACGGAGCACCTCCCACCGAGCCGTGGTACTACGGGAAAGAGTTCACAGACTATTTCCGCCGTTGTGCCGAACTGAAGTACAAACTGATGCCCTACGTATATGCACAATCCAAAGAGTGCACCGAAAACGGCTGGCCGATGCTCCGCGCCTGCTGCTGGAGTATCCCGACGACCCGGGTGCATGGCTGGTAGAGGACGAGTACATGTTCGGTTCCAATCTCCTCGTGGCACCCATGCTCGAAGAGGGCAGCGGACGGGATGTCTACCTCCCCGGACGGCAGAAATGGATAGACTACCAGACCGGAAAGGTGTATGCTCCGGGATGGAACCATATCGAGTGCGGCACCCTGCCCATCGTCATTCTTGTAAAGGACGGTTCGGCCATCCCCCATATCCCCGTGGCACAATGCACAGACCAGATGAAATGGGACAAGATTACGTGGAAGAAGTATCTGGCAGACGAAAAGAAAGCCGAAGGGTTGCTCTGCCTGCCGCAGGACGGACGGTTGCAACGAATGTCCATCCCATAATCCCCTATCCTTTCATGTATGAGATGCATATCTCGTGCAGACAAAAGGTATAGATTGAGATAACAACCAAGAATGTTTGTTATGACAACCCACTACATTGAATCCATTAAACCCTAATGAACCATGAGAAACAAGTCACTACTCCTCATTTTCTCTCTGCTGCTTTGCCTGCAGACAAGCGCACAACAAACACAAGCCTTCCAAGATACCACGCTCACCGACGAACAGCGCGTGGACCATCTTCTTTCCATCCTGACATTGGATGAAAAGATAAACCTTCTTTCCACCGACCTCGGTGTCCCCCGCCTCAACATTCCCCGTTGCGGACACTACGAAGGACTGCACGGGCTGACCCTCGGCGGGCCTGCCATGTGGGGCGGACGCCAAAGAACGGAAGACGGGAAAGTAGTCCCCACAGACTGCCCCACCACCATATTCCCCCAATCCTACGGTCTGGCTCCACATGGGACACCGATTTGGTGCAGAAAGTAGCGGAACAAGCTGCTGAAGAAGCCCGCTACTACATGCAGACCACCGGCAACAAGCGTCATGCCCTCGTGATGCGCGCTCCGAATGCCGACCTTGCCCGCGACCCGCGCTGGGGACGTACCGAGGAGAGTTTCGGAGAAGATGCTTTCCTCACCGCCCAACTCACCATTGCCAGCGTACGCGCCTGCAAGGCAATCATCCCCGCTACTGGAAAACTGCCTCTCTGATGAAACACTTCCTTGCTAATAGTAACGAGGACGGACGGGACAGCACTTCCTCCGACTTCGACACGCGGCTGTTCCATGAATACTACGCTTATCCTTTCTATAAAGCATCACCGAGGGAGGCAGCCGTGCCTTCATGCAGCCTACAACAGTTGGAACAGCATCCCCATGTCCATCCATCCCTGCCTCGAAGAGATTACCCGCAAGCAGTGGGGCAACAACGGTATCATCTGTACGGACGGTGGTGCCCTGAAACTGCTGATTGAAGCGCACAAGAGTTTTCCGAGCTTTGCGGAGGGCGCCGCTGCCGTAGTAAAAGCCACCACAGGACAGTTTCTCGACGTATACGTTCCTTACGTCAAGGAAGCGCTGGAAAAGGGATTGCTGACCGAAGCCGACATCGACAAGGCTATCCGCGGGAACATCTTCGTCGCCCTCAAGCTCGGCTTGCTGGACGGGGACAACTCCCGTAACCCTTATCTCTCTATCGGAAAGAACAGTACGGAGACACCGCCTTTCATGACAGCAGAAGCCCGCAGGCTGGCACGGGAAGTCACCGCCAAGTCCGTGGTGTTATTGAAAAACAAAAAACTCCTGCCACTCGATGCCGGAAAGCTGCGTAAAATAGCCGTTATAGGCCCGTATTCGGACAAAATCGTGCAAGACTGGTATAGTGGTACCCCGCCTTACGAAACAACGATTCTGAGTGGCATACGCAATGCTGTGAAAGAAGGAACCGAAATCATCCACGCCGAAGACAACCGCATGGGCCAGGCAGAAAAGGCTGCTGCAGCCGCCGACGTTGCCATCGTGTGTGTAGGAAACCATCCTTACGGCACGCGTGCGGACTGGAAGTTCTCTCCCGTCCCCAGTGACGCCGCGAAGCCGTGGACCGCAAATCGCTGATGCTGCCCGATGAAGACTTGGTGAAGCTGGTGCTCAAAGCCAATCCCAATACCATACTGGTGCTCGTCAGCAGTTTCCCCTACACCATCAACTGGAGCCAGGAGCACGTGCCTGCCATCGTCCACATCACCCACTGCAGCCAGGAGCAGGGCAACGGACTGGCCGACGTACTCTTCGGCAAGGTAAATCCAGCCGGACGTACCGTACAGACGTGGGTGAAAGACATCACCGACCTACCCGACATAATGGACTACGACATCCGCAACGGACGCACGTATATGTACCACCAAGGCCCTGTGCTCTATCCTTTCGGCTATGGTCTTAGCTATTCTGACTTTACGTACGAGAAGATTGAATCCGTCAAACAAGACAAGAAGAACATCCGCGTGACGGTATCAGTGAAGAATACAAGCGGACGCGACGGGGAAGAAGTTGTGCAGCTCTATACCAGCTATCCGGACTCCAAAGTGGAACGTCCCTCCAAGCAGTTGCGCGCCTTCAAGCGTATCCCCATCAAGGCCGGCGAAACCCGGGAAGTGACACTTACCGTTCCCAAGGAGGAGCTCGGCTATTGGAACGAAGAAAAGCAGATGTTCGTTGTAGAACCCGGAACGGTGAAGCTGCTGATAGGGGCTTCATCGGAAGATATACGGTTGGAGGGAAAGATCAGGCTATAAGAATGAAAAAGCCATCCCTTAACATACCGACTATAAAAATTAGCGAGTTATGCCACAACAACGTGGCAAACCCGCTAATTACATATTTGCAAGCATAAATGAAGTACAAGGTCACTTTACAATAAACTCATATCTTCCTGCCGCCAGTTCCACCACCCGTACATTCTCGGCCTTGTCAGGTAAAGTGAGTGTAGCTGTACTGTTAGCGGGCACTGTAACTTCATAATGCACACATTTCCCTTTCCATTCCCAGCGAGAAACAATTTCACCGTAAGGCGACCGATGACGAGCTTCAAACCGTTTCAATCCCTTTATGAAATGGGGACGGAGCAGAATGTTTTGAAAACCAGGTTGCGCGGGATCAGGGAAAATACCTCCCAGCCCCTTGTAGAACCAAGCACCTATTTCACCGAACATCATATGATTGTCCGAGATGTCACGAGTAGCCTGCAAATCCCAGTTCTCGAGCAGCGTAGTGGCACCGTTCACCATCCACCAACCCCATGAAGGATAAGTGTCCTGTACAGCCACCTTATAAGCTGTTTCAGCATAACCATTTTCGCTGAGTGCATTCAGAATAGCTTTAGCTCCTAATACACCCACATCCAAGTGAAAACCGTCCTCCTCTACCTTATGTGCCAAGTTAGCTGCCACTTTTCCTATCAACTCTTCGGGCACAATCTTCCATTGCAAGGGAACACTCAATTCGGTTTGTGAACCTTCGGCATAGATGCCTGTTTCTCGATTCAGGAACTTATCATTGACAGCTTGCTTTATCTCCTCCGACAAGGCATTATAATATTCGTAATCGGCCTGTTTGCCGAAGAGTTTGGCAGCAGCGGCCAAAATCTTGGTATCTACATAAAAGTAGACCGAGGAAGTCAGCTCTTTATTGGATTTTGACTTCACCGGCACCCAGTCTCCGCGCCCCCACGTAGTGAGATGATTGTTAGAGATACGCTCCACATAATCCACATAACGTTTGATGCTCTCGTAACAATCGCTCAAGGGCTTGCTATCACCGTAGAAGAGGTAGATATTCCAAGGGATGATGGCAATAGTACTAGTCCAGTCCAGCCCGTTGTCTGTACCATATCCCCATCCACCAGTTGGAATAATATCGGGCAGCACTCCGTTGGGCTGCTGCTCGTCACGATGGTCGGCCAACCATTTTCGTAAACGGTAATTCCATCAAAGTTATAAAATGCTGCCTCAATGGCAAAATGACCGTCACCAGTCCAACCGTTCTTCTCGCGCTGAGGGCAATCGGTGGGGTAGCCCATCAGATTGGAAAGGTAAGAGTGATTGGCAGCATGGAGCAGCTTGCCTATCAGTGGGCTCGAAGATTCCAAGCTACCTACTGCCGGCACATCACTGTGCATGAAGTAAGCAATCAAGCTGTTTTGGTCAAGCTCAATAGGCTTATCTGCCACTACCTCCACATAACGAAATCCCTTGTAATTAAATCGGGGCATGAACTCATCCTCTTCTCCACTCAGAATGAGAATGTCCGTCTGAAAAGGGTCTTTCTCCTTATCGCCTCGAAAGTAGACATCAATGTTCGAGAGATCGAGGCGGCCATTTGGATGTAAGCGTTCGCCATGTTTGATTCTGACCTCCGTTCCCCGTTCACCCGAAACATGAATACAAGTCACACCGGACATATTTTGCCCGAAATCATAGATGTATGTTTTCTCGTCCACTTTGCGGAAAGAGACGGCGGGGAAAATCTTTACATTACGGATGGGATGTACTTGCTGGGCAGTGACATTGGAAGAAGGTACACTCCGATAGGCTACTCCGCGCCACTTGGAATCATCGAATTCCGGAGTGCTCCATCCTTTCTGCTCCAGACGTGCATCGTAGTGCTCGCCAGTATAGATACTATTAAAAGTGATTGCACCCGACGCTGTCCGCCAACTGAGATCGGTGGGAATAGTCTCCACGCTTCCATCGGTGTAAGTAATGCGCAAGTCCAGACAGAAAGCGGGACGGTTGCGCCAAGGGGCACGGTCGAAGTCCCACACTGCTTTGGATTGATGGTTATACCAGCCGTTACCCAAAAGTACGCCAATAGCGTTGTCACCATTCTGTAATTGTGAAGTCACATCATAAGCCACATACAAGTTGCGGCGATCAAAGCGGGTATAAAGAGGGGCAAGGCAGTGGTCTCCTACCTTCTCGCCATTGATGTAAAGCTCATATAGTCCAGCAGCGGCAATATAAGCACGCGCTGACTTTACCTTTTTGCCGGTCTTGAACTCTTTTCGGAAGTAAGGGGCAGGCCCATAATGAATATCCTTGCCATCGCCAATCCAAGCACCTTGCCAATGTTGCATCCCCATCATGCCCGTTTCAAAGTAAGAGACAGGAGAAGCAGTCTCCTTATATTTCATGTCACTGCAGATTACTTTCCAATAATATCTAGTGAAAGGCTGCAGTTTTTTGCCCGCATAGGCCACAAGCAGATACGGGAATCGTTCTTTCCACTATCCCACATCCTGCCACAGCCATTGGCCACATTCAACGAGTCTTCGTCTACCACAATCCGCCAGGAAGTCTGCACAGCTCCCTGCCTACCATCTTCCATCCGCCAAGAAAGGCGTGGAACGGGATTATCCAAACCTATAGGTCTGTCAAGATGTTCGCTCCTCAGATCAACCAAACGAACCGGAGTCTGCCCTTGTACAGTAATGCAAGCAAAGAATGTGAATAGAAGCAGTATATTTCTTTTCATAACTCCATTGTTTATCTATTCCGTAGTAATCACCAGTTCCTTGCCCTCCCTCAGTTGGTCATGGGTGATAAAGTAACCGTCAATCTTTTTACCGTCATAAGTAATGTCAATAATCTTCTTGCCGCTTCCTTTCTTCACAATCGTAAAGGGACGGCCATTCAGATTGAACGTCACTTTATCGAACAAGGGAACAGTAACAATATATTCAGGATCGGCAGGCGAATAAGTGTAAAGTCCAATAGCATTGAGCACATACCACGAAGACATCTCGCCGGCATCATCCATCCCTGCATAAGCCAGCTTGTCGGCACCCATGTCATAGTAGTGGTTCATCAGGCTGTCGAGAATGCATTGGGCTTTCTCTTGTTTGTCTATGAAATAATAGGTGTAAGGAATGCTGTGTCCCGGCTGGTTTCCGTGGCAATAGTTTCCGATGAATCCGGTCAGGTTGTGGGCCTCGTAACCTCTCCACGGTTCGCTGAATAAGGAATCCAGTTTAGCCTCCACCGCCTCTTTACTGGGATAGAGCTTAATCATGCCTTCGGGGTCGTGGGGGGCGAAGAAGAGGGCGTTCCATGCATTGGCCTCACGGTACATGTACTGGTAATAGGGATAATACGGATCGAAATCCTGAATCCAGCTACCATCGTCAATCTTACCTCTCCAAAAGCCGGTAGAGGGGTCGAATAGCGTCTTGTAGTTGTTGGAGCGTTCCATCATCAGCTTGTAGTTGGCTTCATCTCCCAGCTCCTTGGCTACCAAGGCTACGGCATAGTCATCGTAAGCATATTCCTGGGTCTTGGTCACAGCCCCTTTGTATTCGTCCCATGTGGGTACATTCACTGTGTCTTTTTCAGCAATCCAACCTCGCTCCATATACTCATCCAAATAGCGACGTCCTCCTTTACCGGGCACCGTAGCATTTTTCAGAATCAACTTATAAGCACGCTCCAGATCGAAATCATGCAAACCACGCAACCAAGAACCAGAAATAAAAGTGGAAGCGTGATCACCATGGAAGAAGGTGGGCATGTAGCCGTCACGCTTCTCACCTTTGTCAATAATAGACCTAATGATGTCAGTAGTCACATCGGGAGAAATCATACCTATGAGTACCAGTTGTTGCGATAATCGTCCCAAAAAGAAGGGTCAGTGTAATAGTGGAAGCCGTTATTCACTACTTCGCCACGGACATCAGTATATTCATGATTCACATCACTACGCAAAGCCGGCCATTTAAAAGCATGGAAGAAAGTAGAATAAAACAATCTCTTTTCACGTTCCGTGCCACCTGCAACTTGAATCTTGGAGAGGAGTGCTTCCCAAGCCGCATCAGCTTCTTCTGCACTTGTGCAAACTTTTGTTCAACATTTCGGCCTTCAAATTCATTTGAGCATTCTCTATACTCACAAACGAGAAACCAGCCTTCACTTCCAAAGGTTCAACACCTTTGCTGTCGATAAAACGCAGCACAGCCACCTCATGTTTGTCGTCTTTTACCATTTCCACTTGGCCTATTTTATAGTTGGTCTTAGCGTAAAAGTAGATTTTACCGTCGCCATCCTGATAACCCGTGAACGTATTATCGTCAACCTTCTCAATCTTCCAATCACGGACATCATTATTAGAACGGCGGATGTCTACCAATAACGACTTATCGTCGCCCTTGGCGAAAGTATATTTATGGTAGGCACAACGCAAGGTACTGGTCAACTCGGCGTTCACTTTATAGCGTTCCAGATAAACTTGGTAATACCCCGGATGCGCAGATTCCTTCTCGTGACTAAACCCGGAGCAATAATTACCCGGAGCGATAGTTCCCACCACTGGCAACATGGGGACATGCAACAAGTTCCAATGCCCTTTAGCAGTATGTGAAAAACCATAAATCACAGTGTCCTCATATTGATAGCCCGCACCGCTACGAAACTGTGTAACGGGGCTGAGCTGCACCATTGCGTTGGGCAAGGTAGCACCCGGATAAGTTTCCGCACCCCATGTACGTGACTTTATTTTGCGCGTATACCCTAAGTCCTCAGGCTCCCACAAAGTAGCCGTACCCAAGAAAGGATTGACATATTCGGTTAATTTCTTCTGCGTACCGCCACAGCCCGTCAGAACAATCAGGGTGAACAGTAGAAATAAATATTGATTCTGTTTCATCTTTTGTGTTTATTTTATATAAAAAACTGTTGTCTCTAAAAACATTATTTCCAAAATAACTGCCAATTAAAACTGGCTCTAAAAAAAAATGTGCCGAAACCCAATAACCAGATTGAGTTTCGACACACTTTTAATTGCTAACTTATTTCAGGCTCTTTTCAAAGAGAGCTTTGGCTTCAATCAAAGTACAACCACTTGTCTGCGTAGTCAGATGGTTGTTGCCGCTATTGTTCATTGCCCAGTTAGTATTATACAGCAAATCAAGTTTATTGATTCCCTTTCGCCACAAGATTTCAGCATTATTGTTAAAGAAAGTGATGAATTTCTTCTTATATATGGGGTCCAAATTCGGTTCCATAATCAACTGCACATAATAACGCATGAAAATACCCTTAAACAAACCTCCGTCACCATCGCCTTCATCACGAAGTAAATTATTTCCAGTATCTATCATGCTGCTATTACTGATAGCGAAATTGGCAGCCTTACGAGCATCTTTCAAATAGGACTCTTCTCCTGTGATCTTATACAGTTCATAAGCAGCACCCAAGAATGTACCTTGGTTATAAGAAAGAGAAAGTGTACTCAACTCACCCGTCTCACCGTTCACATTATCATAGATGGCGCCGGTAGCAGGGTTAAATAAATTTTCACGCTCCCATTTATAAATATTGACAGCCCAATCCAAATCCTCCTGATTCCCGTTAATACGGTAAAGACGAGCAGCAATCAAAGCAGCAGGGCCGTTGGAACAAGCATTTTTGCTCCATAGCTGGTCGTGAGTCCAAGCAATGCCACCACCTGCGTAATCGTTCCAACCGGTCTTGATTTCATTCCACATCTCTTGAGAAGTTTCCAGATACTTGTTTTCATCAGTAACTTCGTACAAGCGAATCATGGTGAGAGCAATCCACTCCATATCATCATAAAAGTTGTTCCAATAACTGCCACCGTTCTTTGCCTTGATACCGACATACCATTTGTCGAACAAGTCGCTGTACTTGCTATCTCCGGTACGATTGTAAGCATCTATCATCACATCCATAGCATGAGCCTGCGGCCAATAATGGAAATCCTTGATTGAACCGTCATTCCCGTAGTTGAAATAATTCTCTTCCGTATTCCAGAAACGATCTATCAGGGTCACAGAACTGCTATCGGCAGCCGCATCCCAATCTATGGTGTAAAGCCCCTTATCATACATATACTCATCTTCTATCTCGCACGATTGAAGTGCCAAAAGAAGCAGGGGCAGACAAAATAATATTTTTTTCATAATCTCTCCTTAAATTAGTTGGCCAATTCCACTTTATGAGTATAGTTCTCCACATTGAATATCACACTAATCTTGGTGATGGCACCCGGATTGTGGCCATCGGCCGCACCATCGAATTCATCGTTCAGTTTCCACTTCTGATCCCATTGGTTATCAGGAGTCTCCATAATGTAGAAATAAGGATCTTCGGGAGTAGCCGCACCAGGATTAGAGTCTGTAGTATTCTTGGTTCCCCAATACTGTATACTACCATCAGCATAAGTCATCAAGAACTTATAGCGTTGGTCGCGCCCCCATCCTTCTTGCTTGAACTCAATTTTATCCTGACCGCAGAACACACCGTTTCCAACATAAGGCAATTCAAAAGTTGCGGCACCACTCGGACAGAAGTAGAATTCCATCTTACTTACTTCCCTGACGGTTACAGATGCAATGGAGAAATCCATCTCAATGCGGTAAACTCCCGTCTTTTCTACGGTTGTCTCGCCTTCGCCTTCCATAATCTTATTGCCATTGATATAAAACACCTTGGCACCTTCGGCTGCTCTATCTACCAGTTTGTAAGTCTTTCCGCCTTCCAACTTCGTAAAGACTTCGAACTTATCCTTTTCGGGTGAAGCACACGCCACAGCCTTAGAAGCATCCATACCACCTTCAGTAGCACTTCCGGTCAAGTAAAGCTGTGCCGGAATCTCTTCAAATCCCACCAAGCGAGTGATGGTGAGCTTCTTGCTTTCCTTTGCCATTACAGAATTCAAACCTCTGGAAGCCATTACTGTCCAAACAAGTGTACCCGTCTCACCACTGTTCAATCCGGCAGCCGCACCAACCTTGTTCAATGTCTTGTGGCTGATGGTAGCATAGCTCAAAGAACCGCCATTGTCAGAAAGCACTTTGTAAATAGGCTTAGAAAAATCTCCACCTTCTTTATCGAATACCACTTCATAAAGAGGGGCACCGCTATCTTCAGCCTTGGCCGACTCCCATTCAAAGAACAGGCTGGCGCTGGCCGACGATTGCAAGACTACTTCCTTGCCGTCAGTGGGTTCATACAACTGATTTACTGAGGAAACTTTGGAATCCTTGTATTCCATGTCTTCCGTACAAGACGTAGCAAAGAGGACTGCCGAAAAAAGAGCTATTGTTGAGAATATTGTTTTCATTGTTCTATTGTTTTTAATGAGTTTAGATACACGTTAATTTCCATATCCTGGATTGTTAGGCGCCAGATTGGGATTCAAATTGATTTCACTGATAGGAACTGCCCAAAGGTAATCTCTTGCCTCTTCGAACTTGCGAGTGTCAAGCTTATTCTCGTCCACGAAGCTTGCACCGCGCACCTTGCCCGACAAGTATTCGTTGCCAGCCTTCCAACGCTTAATATCATACCAGCGCAAACCTTCCATCGCCATTTCTACACGACGTTCGTCGCGAATAATCTGCCTCATCTCTTCCTTGCTCTTTCCGGCAGGAAAGTTCAAGGCTGCATCGGCAGTGAATCCGGCACGTTCGCGGATGGGACGGATGGTCTTGTTCCATACCGCTTCAGTCATACCGCTTGTTTCGTGAACAGCCTCAGCATACATCAGCAAGATGTCAGCATAGCGCATAGTGATGATGTTCATACCGGAATTCTGATCACCGGAAGCCTGCGGATTATAATACTTACGGGTGAAATAACCGGTAGAAGTGCCGTTTCCACCACCATCGTAGGCATCGGTTCCCGAACCCGGACGAATGTTGATGACTACGTCTTTACTGCCATCGTCCACATTGCCACTCCAGTCATAGCCATCATAAATGATAGTAGCGGTGAGACGTGGGTCACGGTTGTCGTAAGGATAAGCAGGGTTATAATCTGTCCCGGCTTCACTGATAGTCTTTCCACTAAGCATCAGATAAGTATCTACCAATGATTGTTGCGGCACACGGTTCACGGCACGTCCGCCTCTTGACAAAGGAATCATGTCTACCATCTCACCCCAAGTAATCAAATTGTACATAAGAACGGTCCATGATAATCTCTTCATTATACTCATTGGCTTCATCAAAAAGCCCGGCATAATCAGGAAATAAGGCATAAGTACCATATTCGCCCTGTTTGTTCATCAGATTGTCGCAATAAAGCATCACATTGTTCCAGTCGCTATCCATCAAGTAGACACGAGCCTGCAAAGCACAAACGGCACCTTTAGTAATTTTGCCCTTGTCTTCTTCGGGCAATTGGTCGCGAGTGGGAAGCGCATCCTTGATGTCTTCCAATTCTTGGTGAATGAAGCTGATAATGGTTTCGCGGTCTGTACGACTTACACTCCGCGATTCTTCCAGCGTGATGTCCTCCGTAAAGAAAGGTACTGCACCATAAAGGTTAGTCAGACGGAAGTAGAGGCTTGCACGGATATAGCGTATCTCGGCAATCATACGTGCTTTAACAGATGCGTCCATGTTGGGTACCAGATCCACCTTTTCAAGGAACACGTGGCAGGTCTTTATGCCTCCGTAAAGGTCTTTCCATTCATTCTTGAAGATGTCGAGCGAGGGAGTAGCCATACCTTTGCGAATGGCACGTTGGTCGTCCACACTGCGACCGTCGTAAGCATTGTCACTCAAACTTTCATCGCTCCACATACGGCCTGCATTGTACATCTGGCTGTAAGCCATGTTCACCACATACTGGGCTTTGGTGGTGGAAGTCCAATAAGAGTTATCCGTAAATTTGTTTGTCGGTGCGTTCTCCATCTCGTTGCAACTGCAAAGCATCAGAACAGCCATTCCGGCAAAAGCTATATATTTTCTTAGTCTCATAGTTATCTGTTGTTTTTAGAATTCAATGTCTATACCGAAACCATAGTAACGGAGCGTCGGGTAGTTTCTACCAGAATTGGCGCCACTATTACCCATCTTAGAGTCGAACTCAGAAGATTCAGGGTCAATAAACGAGTTATTACTGAAAGTCAGCAAGTTTTGTCCGTTGACATAGATACGTGCCTTTTCCATGCCCACCTTGCGGCTCCATGTTTTGGGGAATGTGTAACCAATCTGCAAGTTCTTCAGACGCAGGTATTTTCCATCCATCAAGAATAGGTCGGAACCTTGTCCGTTTCCGTAGTTGTTTCTGTTGGAAGTAGAACCCGGAGCAGTAAGTCTCGGCCAACGTGCATCGGTGTTGGTAGGAGTCCAGAAATCCAGTTGATGCTTATAGATATTATAAGAGTAATTGGCGTGGAACGGTTCAATCAATTCACCACGAAGCATCATGTCACGCTTGCCCACACCCTGCCAGAACATACCGAAATCGAATCCTTTCCATTCTACATTGTAGTTGAAACCGAAAGTAAGACGAGGGAAGGCATTACCCAAGATAAACTTATCCTTCGAGTCGATGACACCATCTTCGTTACGGTCTACAAACTTCACGTCACCCGGCTGTACCTTTCCACCTACAGGAATAGCCGATGCCTCAATCTCCTCGTAGCTTTGGAAAAAGCCGTCCATCTTGTAACCGTAGTAAGACTCCAACGGACATCCTTCACGGGTGATACGGCTCAACTCCTCTATTTGTGAGATTCTTTCGTGACCAGGGTACTTCAGCACTTCATTCCAAGAGTCACCAAGATTGAAGTTGAAGTTATGATTTGCAGCTCCCGTTTTCAAACGATAGTTGATAGAGAGGTCCCAACCTTGATTCTGCATCTCACCAATGTTGTCCATCGCCATATCCGTACCGAATACCGAAGGCACAAGGGGCTTCATTAAAATGTCGCTCGTACGCTTGTAGAAATAGTCGAACGTCACATTCAAAGCGTTATTGAAGAACGAAGCGTCTACACCCACGTTGAAGGTTTTGGTCTTTTCCCAAGTCAAATTATCCTTACCTAACTTAAAACCTGCGCCCGATACTGTCTGGTTGTTGTATGCGTAAGAGTTGTTGTACAGTTCGTAAACAGTAAAACGGTCATAAGTACCAATAGACTGGTTACCCAAGATACCAAAAGAAGTACGCAGTTTCAAGTCACCCACACGTTCCTTGTAAGCCTGCATAAAGTTCTCCTCGCTCAAACGCCAGCCTAATGAAACAGAAGGGAAGAAACCCCATCGGTAGTCTTTATGAAACTTGGAAGAAGCGTCATAACGGAAGCTGAATTCTGTATAATATCTGTCAGCGTAAGAATACCCCACACGTCCCAACAGAGAAGTCAGACTGGTACGGTTGGATTCATCTACAAATGTTTTTCCTGTGATGTTTCCCACAGTACTATTGGTAATGTCTGTACCGATACCCAAGTCGGGATCTACCCCCTTCTTCTCAATCTCATTGCTAGACGAAGTAAACGATTCATTGGTTACTCCAAAAAGCCCGCTGACATTGTGTTTACCGAATGTCTTGTTGTAATCCAACAAAAGTTGGCTATTAATAAGGTAAGCCGTATGATTCCAGTTACTGGTCCGATAGTCAGTATCTTTCACTGGACGTGGTTCGGTAGCCTCTTCATTCAAGTAATAGGATACGCCCAAATTGCGGGTAGAACGCATGTCGTTTATCACATCCGCACCCAACACTCCACGCAACTTCAATCCGTCAATAAGCCGGAATTCAGCATTGACATTAGCGTTCAGATAATTGTTACGATACTTGTTACGGCCACCAGCTTCCAATGCTCCCAATGGGTTAAATTCAGTCAATACATCATTTAACAAATATCTTCCATCTTCCGATTTCATTTTGTAATAATAATAAGTAGGTACACGGGCGGCATCCACTTCCAAACTCCCACCGGTGGTACTTACACTATTATTACGTGTATAAGCCAAAATAGCATTCAGTTTCAAACGTCCCACTTCCGTGCTAACATTGGTACGAAAATTATAACGCTGCACGCCAAAATCACTGTTGCCCACATAATTACTTTCCTGGTCATAATAACCCATGGACACCATGTAAGTAGTTTTATCACTACCTCCAGATACGCTTAGATTGTAATTCTGCTGTAAGGCTGTGCGGACTATCTGATCAAAAACCAGCTTTCTTCATTTTGATGGGCAGCCAGGTCACGGATTTGATCGGGTGTATACAAAGGAGCCTCTCCAGCATTGGTGGCAGCTAAATTGCGCAAAGTAGCGTTCTGATAGCCTTTCACCGGAGAAAACAAGATATCCGGATTCTGCCATCCCATCATACCACTTAACCGAACTGTCGCACGCTGGTTCTTCTTACCTTTCTTAGTAGTAACCAAAACTACACCATTGGAAGAACGTGAACCATAAATAGCAGCTGTACCGGCATCTTTCAAGATGGAAATGTTCTCAATATCATTGGGATTCAATTTATCGAAACTACCGCCATCAGCTACCAATCCGTCTATGACAAAAAGCGGACTATTGTCATTCACAGTGCTGATACCACGAATATTAAAGTTAGTCTTACGATCATTAGGATTGCTACTGCGCTGCTGGATAACCACGTTGGGCGCAGCCCCTTGCAAAGCATCTGTCATGTTAGCCACGGGACGGTCTTCGATCATGGAAGCCTTTACCTGGTCTACAGCACCTACGGCACTCTTGCGGTAGTAGTACCATAACCGATGACAATAACTTCATCCAGCACCTTGGTATCCTCCTTTAAGACAACATTCAATTGTTTTTGATTTTTCACAGCAATTTCCTGAGTGGCATATCCCACATAGGAAAAGACGAGAACATCTTGGGCACTACAAACAATGGAATAGTTTCCATCCACATCTGTAATGGTACCCACACCTTCTTTACCCTTAACAGTAACACTCACTCCAATCAGGCTTTCACCTGTGGCATCCTTAACGGAACCTCTCACCGTGGCATTGTTTTGCTGCACCACAGTAATAGTCTCCGCATGTGCATAAACCGCAGGAGCCTGCGCCAGCATAGTCACAGCAGGCAAGGCAATAAGCCAGAACTTATAGTTCCCACCTATCCGAGCCAGCAATGAATTTACTGTGTACACTCGATTCTTTTTCATATTCTTTAAGATTAAACATTATAATAAATCACGATAAAAAAGGAAAAGAACACAAATAATACCAACTAACAACCAATTCATGCAATTTGTATCCTAATCCTCCTTCCAGCGCACTTTATTGATTTTAAATAATTCCTGTTTTTACAAGCTGTTCAGCAAATCCACTTTACCCTCGTTCACTAATTTCAAAATCAATTCTCCAAACAGCGTATTCTGCCAAGCAAACCATGCACGGGTAAAGTTAGTGGGGTCATCCTTGTGGAAAGACTCGTGCATGAATCCCGTACCGGCATCCGTATCCATCAGCATTTTGATACAAATCTTTATCTCCTCATCATTCTGGCTGGTGAATGCCTTCATCATGATACTCATAGGCCATACCATATCATAACCAATGTGCGGACCTCCGATACCTTCACCGGCTTTACCTTTAAAAAAGTAAGGGTTGCTGCCACTCCACACAAAGCGGCGTGTATTCTGATAGATAGGATCGTTTACGTCCACATCACCCAAATAAGGCATAGCAAGAAGGCTGGGTACATTGGCATCGTCCATTAACAGATGATTGCCGAATCCATCTACTTCAAATGCATAGATTGTCCCAAACTCAGGATGATTGTAAGTGGCATATTTCTTCAGGGCTGCCTCCACTTCGGCTGCCAAATCGGTGCATTCTTTGGCCAAGGATGTTTCCTTGTTTACTTCCGTCAGAATTTCAGCAGCCTTTCTCAGAGAAGAGACAGCGAAAAAGTTGGAAGGGACCAGGTACTGAAGCGTAGTGGCATCGTCCGATGGGCGGAAAGCGGAAACAATCAGTCCCACCGGTTTGACCGGAGCACCCAAGCCGTCGTTATTCAGCGTATCCAGAGCACGTTCCGTCTTACGTTGGAAACGGTAAGGGCCTACACCGTCCTTACGCTGCTGTTCCTTGAAAGTCTTCAGGATAGCAGTAATTGCCTTCATCCATTCACCGTCGAAGATACTGCTGTCACCAGTTACTTTCCAATACTGGTAAGCCAGACGAAGCGGGTAACAAAGAGAGTCTATCTCCATTTGCGCTCGTGCAGTTCGGGCTTCATATCTGTCAAGTCAGTCATCCAGTTGCCACCCGTAGGTCCGTCGTTGAAAGCATTGGCGTACGGATCAATGTTGATGCAAAGGAACTGACGGCGAATGACACCTTCGAGCATCTCTTTCAATTGCGCATCATTGTTGGCTAACTGCACATATGGCCACACCTGCGCACCGGAGTCACGCAGCCACATAGCATGGATGTCACCGGTATAAACAAAAGTATCGGGTTTACCGTCCAGCATGCGAAAGTGTACAGTAGTGTCAAGCGTATTAGGAAAGCAATTCTCAAACATCCACGCCAACTTAGGATTGGTAAGCAGTTTCTTCACGCGAACAATCTCAGCTTCCACCGCTTTTGAGGTGAAAAGGCGTTTCTTCATTTTTGGACGATTGCTCTTGTAAGCAGCAGTCATCTGAGCATAGTTCTCCACACAAGTGTTGTCACCTTTCAGGATAAAAGTGTCTGCCTTAGCATAGCCTTGCATACAGAGCATGGCAACAGCGCACAAGGTAATGTTTCTCTTTTTCATTTGGTCTGATTCGTTTTAATTATAAAGACTGATTAGCGAACACGGCCAAACGCGCGTACATCTCTACCATGCGGCTTGTGTCAGCAGCCATTTACGATTGTCGCGGCTCTTGCCGGTGAAATCAGTATTGAAAAGGCCGTTATCTTCACGGGCATGCGTCCAAGCATAGTCCAGACTGCGGGCAAAGGAATCAAGATAAACCTTGTTACCGTCCACCTGATAGAGTTCCATAAAACCACGCAACATAACGGCGGTGAACCACACATCACCCTTCTTCAGCATATGGAACGGTTCTCCTTGTCCGGGGGTGAATTCCATGAAGAAATAATTATGACAAGCAGCAGCAATCGCTTGCGCATCCTTCAGATACTGCCCATTACCGGTAAGCTGATAGAGCAAAGCAGCCGACTGCATCATCTGACCGCTGTTATAGGCAAATTTGGCACGTCCTATCTCACCGTCCAAACGCATGTTGTCGAAGTAAAGGCAGTCTGTTGTGTCCTGCAATGTTGCTTTAGTCCACTCGTACAAACTCTTCCCTTTCTCAAAATAGGAGCTGTCTTGCGTAGCCTTGAAAAGTTTCAGGGCAAAGACGGAACCAGGGGCGTTGGAACAAGTGTTCTTTGATTCCTTCTTCTGTTCGCACCAATAGATACCTCCTCCCAAACAATCGTCCATACCGCTTTCTATAAACTTCCAGATAGCTTGGCGCTCTGCAGATAGTTCTCTTGCTAGTCATCAGATAGACGTCTGTGAAGTCAATGCCGAGCCACACGTTGTCATCGTAAAAGCGGTCGGACAACGGAGCGTCCTTGATGTAAGAAGCATACGCTTTGGGCATACGACGAGTATCGAAATATTCAGCAAGTCCCGGAAGCACTTTCTCATCAAGCAACTTCTGATAGTTCCCGAAATCTTTCTTGTTATCTTTAGTGGCCTCCATCAACGCATTCACTGCGGAGAAGGTACCGGAATAAGGCCACAAATAAGAGTAGAGATTGGGACGGTTCTTCTGTTCCTCGGAAGCCAGATAAGTAGCGGTATAGCCTTCCACGTCCGAAGGATAATTCTCACGCAACAGACAAGTGCCCGGTGCGGAATAGTGAGCATATAAGGAATCAAGTGTTTGTGTAGATCTGACCAGCATTGCGTTGTCTGCCACAGCCGGTTCTTTCTGTGTCTTGCATCCGGTTACTGCCAAGCGCATGCCAATAGGCAGAGGAGTGCTTTCTTGGAATTTTTCATCTTTTTTCTACGGCATTAAATTGTTCGACTTGTTTTTCACTCCGTTGCAGGAGTCTTCTTTTATATAATATATAAACCCTATTAAAAACGATTGCAAAAATAGACAGTAAGGTTAAAAGCCAACTATAAATCCGTGACATAACCGTCCACATTCCGGACATGGCAGAATTCTAAAACAAGTTTGTCACAAAACAGACACACCGTTTCCCCCATACTTCGGAAACATCATTTCCCAACAACTGGAAATTCTGAAATACGCAGGGTTGTACAACCGTAGGTATCAGCGTGATTTCTTGCTCTCCTCCTTCGGCACTGCCACAGAAAGAGAAAGGCTGGGGCCCTGCCATTTCATTATATACTGTCCAAGTAGGGATAAGACGAGCTTCATCTTTATTTCAACCGGTGCATTTTCCTGATTCCAAGGAAAGTCCAATTGCTGTTTTTGGCTATTGATACTTACTTGGGCCACCTCGTTCATTCTGTTACGGTCAAAATCCACCAATCCGTAGTTCCATGGATCCGAAGAAGTCACCTGATAATAATAAGAACCATACCAACTATCCTTAAACTCTTTCTTTTCCCAATTTTCTTCCATTTTCAGGCATATACCAACGGACCTCTTTCAATAGATACTGCGTTTTCATACCAAGTGCTAGTAAAGACCTCCATGGGCAGATACAGTTCAATCTTATCATTCCGCTTCCATATACGGTCTACGATAGCTATTTTCCCACCTTTGACAGTTTGCTCCATCTTTCCATTTACCCGTATTTCAGCTTGCTTGCACCACTTCGGAACACGCAGGTGAAATGGAAATTTCACTTGTTTCACCTTATTCCTCACCTCTTTAATGGTAAAAGTTATCTGATGATCCATCGGATAGTAAGTATCTTCACTGATAACCACCGGTACATTATCACCCACATTGGCTGTTACTTCCGACGGAGAATAGACAATGGCTGCAATGCCGTTATCAGGTGTGGCATACCATAGGTGCTGTGTAAATTTTGGCCAACCTTGGTGCATATTCGAAAAACAACATGGGTATCCGGTCAGAGTGCCAAAAGCAAGGTCTGTCCCTTCATGATCCTGGTCGAAGTTGCGACGATGGCGTGTTACCATCACCTGATTCGGTTGCTGGAAATATTGCTTAGTCATAAAGTCATCGGATATTTGGGCTGGTAAAGCATTAAAAGCAATGCGTTCCAAATGGTCGGCAAAGTCTATGTCTCCTGTAATCTCCACCATTTTTTCCAGCGAGTACATCAACTCTACGGCCGAACACAACTCCGAGCCTTGTGTAGGATTGTTTCCATGCAAAGCCTCATCGCCTCCATACATGCCTTGCGGCTGTCCGTGGAACCGGCGAATATCTCGAAAGCCTTCCTTGACAGCATCAATATATTTCCGGTCGGTATCTTGCTGATAATAAATAATCGGTTCTTTGATGCCTTGTGCCAAATTAACACAGTGTATAGTGCAGGGTCTGCGCAAGTCTCCCCTATCTACCATATCTATGAAACTGAAACTCTGCCGGTGCAGCAAATGCCCCAATTCAAGCAAAAAATCCTCCCCCGTAAGATTATAAAGCCAATATACAGCTTGCAAATTGTCACAAGCACGGAATTCTGCCCAACTGCTCCAGTGTCCTAAAGGTTTTTGCGGCAAGGTATTCAGTTGATAACGGAAATATTTTGTCATAAAAGCGACGACTCTCTTATCGTTCGTTGCCGAATAATACTGCTGTAGGATTTTCAGCACGACCATACGCGGCCACCAGTCTTGCGAGTTATCACGTTGCAGTCCAGGCTCTCCCGGATAATCTTTTTCAGGACCGAAGAATCCGTCCTCACGCTGGCTCTGCAAAGCCCATTCTATCCAAGGTTGCACTTTGCTTTCAAGACATCATCATCCAGTATATACGCCAAAGGAAGTAGACCGTCTATCCAGTATGGACCGCGTTCCCACTGGTCTCCATCACCACCTAACCAACCATTGCGTTTGCCCATAACCGAAGGGTAAAGAACATCCATCTGACCACTGGCGCCATTTTTCTGACGAACCAGCATTTCGTGCAACCAGCCTTTAGGTTTGATACTGCCTAAAGGAAGTTCCATTAAGGGCTTACGGAGTAGAGGATAGCGATTATTCTTGTAGTTTCCTTCTACTACCTGGCTCAAAAGAGCATCCACTTGTTTCTCCGCCTCAGGCGTAAACCACTTTTGAGCAGATATTGTAAAGAGATTAGCAGCTAATAAACATACAACAGCAAATATTTTAATTTTCATTTTTCAAGGTATTTGTTATTTCCAATAAATTTACTTCAATAGAGTTGTTAACTTACTCACATTAAGCACTTACACCTGAGAATCATCAGATCCTTGTGTCTGTGGTGACAGACACAAGGATCTGAAAAATGGGAATATAATAACTGTTTATTCGTATACTTCCATTTCATAAATGCGCACATCTTTACCAGAAGCCGATTGCATGGGCTGTGTCACTAAAAGACGCAGGTAGCGAACACTTTCAGACTTATTTAGCGTGCGATTCAGTACATTCTTACCATTACCAGAAACATAGTCCAGTGTGCGCCATTCACCATTCTTGTCGCTCTTACCTTGCAGAAAGCAGGAGGAAGTGACGTAGGAATGGTTTTCGCCGGCAGCGTTCAGTAACTTCCAGCCATTAATGCTTCTTTCACCGCCCAAATCAAAGTCTACGTAGTGGGGCATTTCAGCAATAGCACACCACTTTGTGTTTTCGTCGCCATCTACCATGAAAGCCGGCTTCTCTTTCTCGTTCACATAGCTTGAATAGCCCATTACCATGTCCTGCTTCAGAATGTTCACTCTCTCTGTGGAGCTTTCCGTCTGATAGCGATTGCACTTGTTTGCCGTACGGAACAGTTCGGAAGCGGGACAAACAGAAGTAGCAGCAACATCAGTCAAAGTGGCGGCAAAAATAACAATATCCTTATTATCGGGCAATACCACCTCAGTAGCCTTTTCTGGCAGGTCTATTGCGAACTTAAACATGTAAGTGAACTCATACGGCTGATCGCCTTCACCGGAATGGCGGTGCGTACCCACATAGGCAACTTCAGCATCTTTCAGATAACCTTCCGTATGTCCGGTGTGCCCCCACTGACCGATGAAGCCAGTATAAGAAGGAACAATGACTTCCTGCACATACTTGCCTACGCGGAATATCCCCTTCACATCTTTATCAGAAGCGGCAGCAGCAAGGATATAGAGTCTGTTATAAGTACAGTCGGCGGGCAGTTTCAGTACATTGCCCTTGCAAGCCATACCATTCAGCTCTTCACGTGTCTCCAATTTGAAAGGCACTCCATGCACATTCATCTCGGCAGGTATCAATTCAGCAGCATAAGAATAACCAGACTCAAAGTTGGCAGCAGCCTTGAACTCGTTCCAACTGAAGCACTTCTTATCATAAACAAGGGGCAATGGTTCGGCCACCGTCTGCACCTTTTTATTGGAAGCAAAACGTACCTTGTAGGTCTTAATGCTGTTTGGATTGACTGACACTTCCAAGCGATTTCCACTGAATGTAGCCTTACCGATGGTCTTTTCCGTACCATCTGCTTCTACAGCAGCCACAAGGTTGTCGGCAAAGACAATCGAGGCTTTCTGCGCCTGCTTGCCTGCGGCTTCATACACGCGTACCACATATTCATCTGAACTTTCGGCTTTCTTTAAGGCTTTAATAAGTACATTCCGGTTATCGGAAAAAGCCAATGAATAGCTCTTACCTAATTCGCCGCGATGCTTTCCAACAACGAACGCCTTGATGCGCTGGTTCAGCAACTCAGCATTCTCGCGGGTTTGAACTACGTCCAAAGCGCCCACATGACCTACCAAGCTGTAAGTAAAGGTATGGTGACCGAAGTCCTGACGATCTTGATAAGCATAGTTCTTTTTTGTCTTCGGAGTGTGCAGCAAAGTGAGACGCAGGGTGTTGTTATCAGGCTTGTCCCAGCCATATTTGCTGTCGTTCATGATGGAAACGCCATAAGAACCGTTAGCGTCCGTTAAATCTGCCCAATATTGAGCATATACTTCGTAAGCGGTCAAGATGTTGTTTCCTCTCTGCACGCTGCCTACGCCCAAGTCGTAAGTGGCCACCTCATTATTCAAATTGAGGGGAAACTCAGCCTTCAACAGAGCGTTGGTAGACTGCCAGTCCACTTCGTTAGTAAAGTCAATGCGGTGGGCCAATACACCTTCATACAAATGGATGTACTGGCGGAAAAAAGAATCATCGTGACGTTTCTCCACGCAGAGAGTCTTACGTAATGCACCGTTTTCGCAAAGAGTCACTTTCACATCCTCGGTGATGGAGATAGGAGTAGCGTCCACAGTCTCTTTCAATATCTCCCATGCCGGCCATTCGAATGACTTGTTTTCAGTGAAGAGGGCTAAACGAATAGCCTTACCAGCCTTTACCAATTCCTTGTTGATTCTCTTGTCGAACAGTGAAGTAATGTCACCGTTCTCATTCAATGTCAGTTTGTAGAACGAATTTTCAACACTTGCAGCTTCAACAGCAGACATCTCTTTTCCTTCGCCGGAGAGGCGGACATCGTAAACTGCGTATCCATTGGCGGGTACAGTGGCTTCTACTAACAAGCGGACCTTTCCATCAGTATATGAAACCAACTGAGAAACCACCAACTTGCCTTGTTCGTTATATACAGCCACACTTTTGGGAAAACGGGAAGCCTCCACTTCGATGGTCACCACATCTGTAGCCTTGAAGCCCGAAGCGTTATAGAGCACTACGGGAATCCCCTTGACACGAGTATCAAGCTTGCCTGCCACACTTCCCACAGAATGAGTCAGGATACTGGAGAACTGTTTCAGAGAGAGAAGTTCATCGTTCCAAGAAAATTCATAGGCACGGGGAATGCTGGTACCAGTCAAATCATCGTGGAATTGGTGGAATATGAAGCGCTGCCAAGACTCCGTCAGACTCTTGCCAGGATATTCGGCAACCCCCAAAAGGGCAGCAGCCACAGAAGCACGTTCAGCGGCATCACCCAAAAGTTCATTTTGACGATTATAGAGTTTCATAGCAGCCTGTGAAGTGTAGCAGCCGGTTCCATGAACGTCCATCAGCAATTCACCGTCAAATACGGGGAGCTCGGGATGGCTGCCATAGGGCTGGTAATCCTTGAACAACTGGTCACTGGCTGCACTGATAATCTTCAACGGACCGTCTCCCTTGATACCTTTCTCCACGGAAGCCACAGAAGCGATGGTAGGTGAACCGCCCACATCACCTGTTCCATAGTAGCGGTAAACGGTATTCAGGGGAGTGCATTTGGAGAGTTCCATCAAATATCTATTTTCTGAAAGGTCTTCATTATCCCAACGACGACCGTAATCATATCCGTGAGCCAGCATGACGGACGCTCCATCCACTCCTTTCCACAGTCCGATGGTAAAGGGATGCTTGCTCTTACCGTAGAAAGATTGTTACGCCAATCCAGCTTCTGTGAAGAGAAACCTATCAGTCCACAATGGGCAGCAACAGTAGCAATGTCCAACCGAATCCGAAGCAATCGGGAAGGAAGATGTCGGTACTTTCTACCCCCAGCTCCTTACGATAGAACTCCTGCCCCAGCATAATGTTGCGAATAAACGATTCAACAGACGGCACCAAAGTGTCGGTAGCATCCCAACTGGCCCCACTCACATGCCATCGACCTGCCTTTACAAAAGCCTTCATCAGTTCGTATTCACGAGGATAATATTCCTTCATCCAAGCATATTTCACTCCACCTTCAAAATTAAAGATATAGTCGGGGTACTGGTTCAAAAGGAAAAGGTTCTGATTCAAGGTATTCCAAACATAATCCTTAATAGTAGTCTGAATGTCCCAGTTCCACTGCGTGTCCAAGTGGGCATCTGCCACCATGTACGCTTTTGCTTTCTTCGGTGCAACGGTCTGAGCCGATAATTGTCCTCCTGCAACGGCCAACATCACGGCTCCCGCTATCAGATGGGTCTTCCCCATCAGTATTCGTCTCTTTTTCATGGTTTTGTTATTATTGTTTTTTCGTAAAAGATAATGTCAATTCGATATAAACCACCGCATTCTTTGTTATAAATGTGCTGCCTCCTCTAACCGCAAACCGCTCTTTCACCTTCTCTCTTTAGCCTCCATCCGGCAACAATAGTTTTCTGACATGTGGAATGTTGGTAACAAAAATAGCCCATCCTTCACTCTCATACTGTACAGATTCGCGACATAGATATGTAAAAAGTCGTCTGTGGCATGATTTTATATATTTATGTCATAAATAGCATACATTTCCTACAGAATACAAACTACTTTTGTATATTGTAAAAATCCAAAAGCTAAGAACATGAAAAAACAATTCCTACTCTCGGCAGTTCTCTGCCTCTCACTGACCGCTTTCGGACAGAAAGTACATCAACTGGCCTCACCCAGCGGAAACATCCGCATCTCGGTGGAGCTGACCGATCAAATCCAATATGATGTAACCCAAGGAAATCAAACACTGATGGACAACTGTGTCATTGGTCTGGAAACTGCCAACCACCAGCTGGGCATCCATCCTAAACTAAACAAAGTAGTACGCCAAAATGTAAACGAGGAACTGACTCCCATCGTACCCCTGAAATTCTCTACTATAACCAACCGCTACAACCAATTGCTACTGAAGTTTAAAGGAGGCTATTCAGTAGAGTTCCGTGCCTTTGATGACGGATTCGCCTACCGCTTCCTTACTGACCTGAAAGGCGAGCAAGAAATAATGAATGAAATCCTCCGCCTGAACTTTGTGGATGATTGCCTGCTACATCTTCAGCAACCTGACGGCTTTAAGACTTCCTATGAAGAAGAATATCGCCACCAAACAAGCAGCGAGTGGAAAAACTCCAATCGCATGGCTCTGCTTCCCCTTTTAGCCAGCACACCCAAAGGTGACAAAATCCTCATGAGTGAAACCAATCTGACAGACTATCCCGCCATGTTTCTGAAAAACGATGGACAAGGCGGCATTACCGCCGTCTTCCCCCGTCTGCCTCTTGAATTCGGAGAAGACGGTGACCGCAGTCTCAAGATTCTGAAAGAAGCCAACTGCATAGCCCGTACCGCAGGCAAGCGCAGTTATCCATGGCGTTACTTCGTCATTACCGACGATGACCGCAAACTTATAGAAAACACTCTATCCTATCGCCTCGCTGAAAAGAATGTCATAGAAAACACCTCTTGGATTAAACCAGGACTAGCCAGCTGGGAATGGTGGAACGGAGCCACACCCTACGGCCCCGACGTGGACTTCAAAGCAGGTTGCAACCTTGACACCTACAAATACTTCATCGACTTCGCATCCCACTACGGCGTAGAATATATAGTAATGGACGAAGGCTGGGCCATGAACACCCGCAACCCCTATAAACCCAATCCCTCGGTAGACATACACGAACTCATCCGCTACGGCAAAGAAAAAAACGTAGGCATTGTGTTATGGCTCACTTGGCTTACGGTAGAAAACCACTTTGACCTATTCGAAACTTTCGAAAAGTGGGGTGTGAAAGGCGTAAAGATAGATTTCATGGATCGTAGCGACCAATGGATGGTAAACTTCTATGAACGCGTAGCACATGAAGCCGCCAAACACCATCTCTTCGTTGACTTTCACGGTGCTTTCAAACCTGCCGGATTAGAATACAAATACCCAAACGTACTCTCCTACGAAGGCGTAAGAGGTATGGAGCAAATGGGCGGATGCCGTCCCGACAACAGTGTCTATTTCCCCTTCATACGCAACGCAGTAGGAGCCATGGACTATACTCCGGCGCCATGCTTAGCATGCAGCCTGAAGTCTACCATTCCGAACGTCCCAATTCTGCCAGCATCGGCACACGTGCCTATCAGATGGCACTCTTTGTTCTTTTTGAAACCGGCCTGCAGATGATGGCAGACAATCCTACCCTCTATTATCGCAACGACGAGTGTACACGTTTCATCACCCAAGTACCCCAAACATGGGACGAAACCATCGCTCTCGAAGCCAAAGCAGGAGAATATGCCATCGTGGCCAAACGCAAAGGAGAACAATGGTATATAGGAGGCATGACCAACAACCGCGAACGTGAACGGGTCTTTAACATCTCCCTTGATTTCCTGCAAGAAGGAAAAAATTATCTCATGACCTCTTTTGAAGACGGCATCAACGCTGACCACCAAGCCATGGACTATCGCAAGCAAGAACAATCCTTGAAGAAAGGCAACCATATCACAGTCCGTTTGGCACGCAACGGTGGATTCGCTGCGGTCATTCGCTAATCATATCCATACCTATCTGCTCCGTACAAATACATTTCTAAGGATACGGAGCAGATACAAAGCAAACTGTAAGCCTACAACTAAAGAAATATATTGCAAATATTGACTGTTTCCACCTTAAAATATATCTTTGCAACTTAAAATCAATACAACAAGCCACATGAAAGACATATACTGGAAAGGCCATACGATTTTATTGCTTATCAGCCTCTTATGCTGTTTTCCGGATTTTGTGTACGCTTACAGCCTACGGCAATTCTCCAATAAAAACGGTCTTTCCAATAGTGCCATCCAATCCCTTTACCAAGATAGCCAAGGTGTACTATGGATAGAACATGCGACGGACTGAACGTGTTTGACGGCAACAATATCCACCTATATACGCCCGTTGATGTGTCACGCAACCTATTGTCAGGCAACATTATCAGCCAGATCGTAGAATCAGAGCCAGGCATACTGTGGTTACAAACCAACTACGGGTTAGACAGATTGGATACATACCGACAGACCTGCCGGACCTTTACCGAATTCAAGGACAACATCTTCTTGGCACGAAGCAAAAACAAGTGCATGTTAGTGCTGAAAGATGACGGAAATCTGTATCACTACCAACAAGAGAACCAGAAATTTCTCCAGTTAAACATCTCTTCCATGGATTTTAATAAAGTACTGTCCATGACCATTGATTCCAACAACCTGCTTTGGATATTCGCAACTGGAAACAACACTCGTTGCTATCGTCTGAACCACACGGGAAAAAGCGTGACACTGATTCCGGAAAAGCCATTTGGACATCACGGCTTGAAGCATGCCTTCATCGGAGAAGATTCAGCCTACTTCATTGATGAAACCTATGCCCTCTACGAATATAGTTTCAGCAACCGACAGTGTTACTACATTGCCGACCTGAAAGACGAAATAGAAAAACGAGGTGAAGTATCTTCCATCATCAAACGAGAAAATGACTTCTGTATCGGTTTCAAAAGCAGCGGCTTGATAGTACTGAAATATGAAGCAAACCAAAAGATTAAATACCGTATAGAATACACTGAAATACAGTCGGGCATCTTCTGTCTGATGAAAGACAAATTTCAAGATATCGTATGGGTAGCTACCGACGGAGAAGGGTTATACATGCTTTACAATGACACATTCACCATGACCAACACCCTGCTCAACACTCCCGCATATCAGGTGAACAACCCGGTACGCAGCCTTTACCTCGACCCACAGCAAACCTTATGGATAGGAACCAAAGGCAGTGGCATATTGCGTATACCGAATTATCTTGTCAACAATACACCCGAAAAACATGATCGTCTCATCACCGGTAACAGCACATTGACCGACAACTCCGTCTACTGTTTTGCACCCGGTGGAAAAGACCGACTTTGGATAGGTACGGAAAACGGAATCAATTATTATTCCTACTCTACCCACCAATTGAAAGAACTGGCGGTACAAGCCAATGGAACCAAAGTGAAATATGTGCACTCCATTGATCAAACCAATGACAGTACACTTTGGATTTCCACCGTGGGCGAAGGAATCGTAAAGGTGACACTAGAAAATCAGAGAAAAGATCCTATTGTGAAGCATGCTACACGGACTTTGGTGAGTAACGGACATATGGCATCAAACTATTTTTTCACCTCCTACCGTGAAAGCAGCTCTACGCTGTGGTTCGGGAACAGAGGGCTCGGAGCTACCGCATTGATGTACGTACTGGAGAAATGGCACAGTTCCGCTTCAACAACTTGGTAAACAGCCAAACCGCCAACGATGTGTTCGCCATACACAAAAACGAGCAAGGCTACTGGCTGGGCACTGGATCAGGCTTCTCCGCTTCTACTCAAACGAAGACGGAAACCCAGACAGCATCAGTGCAAAGCTCTACACCAACAGCACCGTACATGGTATCTTGGAGGACAACCGAGGCAATCTCTGGGTGAGTACCAATCAAGGATTAATGAGACTCAATCCCCAAGAACAGACCAAGCAGACCTACAACAACGGAAACGGACTGGCCGTGACCGAATTTAGTGATGGAGCCTTCTACAAAGACAATGCTACGGGAATCCTTTTCTTTGGAGGTGTAAACGGCTTCGTCACCGTGAAGCCCGATTCTTACATCACCACGGACTATATGCCCGAAATCAGCCTGAAAGGACTTTCCATCTTCGGTAAGGAATACAACCTGCATGACTTTTTACATTACAAAAACGGGAAGCCCGTGCTACAACTGGACTACAAACACAACTTCTTCCAGCTCAACTTCCGGATAACAGACTACATTAACGGAAACGACTATTTCTACTCCTATAAACTAAAGGAAGCAAGCGACCAATGGATAGAAAACGGAGTTTCACCCAATGCCATCTTCTCCAACCTTTCCCCCGGAGAATATACTCTGTTTGTGAAATACCGCAACAACATCAACGGTAAAGAAAGCCATCCGCAAGCCTTCACCATTTACATCGTTCCTCCCTGGTATCTCAGTACCTGGGCCTATGTGGGCTACTTTTTGTTAGGGTTACTATTATGTACAGGCATAGTCGCCTATGCATTCTATACCTACCGCCTGAAGCGGCAGCACATGATGAAGAAAATGGAACGACAGAAAAAAGAGGAAGTCTATGAATCAAAACTACGCTTCTTCACCAACATCACCCACGAGTTTTGCACCCCCCTCACCCTGATTCAGGGACCGTGCGAGAAGATACTCACCCACAAGGAGACAGATATCTACACGCACCGCTACGCCAAGATGATTCAGCAAAATGTGGAAAAGCTGAATGGTCTCATTGTGGAATTGCTGGAGTTCAGAAGACTGGAAACGGAAAACAAAATGCTCTCCATACAGCCGCAACCTGTTTCCGAAAAGTTAAGGGACATCGCCGAATCCTTCGGTGACATGGCGGAAAACAGAGAAATGAACTACTGCCTTGACATAGCCCCCGAACTGACATGGAACACCGACCTGAGCTGCTTCAACAAAATAGCCGGAAACCTCATATCCAACGCTTTCAAGTACACACCGACAAGGGGAACATCAGCGTAACATTGTACACGAAAAACGAACGTCTTATTTTGAAGATAGCCAATACCGGCAAAGGCATCACACCGGAAAATCTCGGAAAGATATTCGACCGCTATAAGATTCTCGACTCCGTGGAGATGAACGGCAAAAACTCAAGAAACGGACTGGGGTTGGCCATCTGCAAAAACATGGTGACCCTGTTGGAAGGAGACATAAACATCGAAAGCACACCGGGCGAACTGACCACCTTCACTGTAAGCCTTCCCTCGCTCCCCCCAAACGGACAAGAAGTACCGCAAACTGCATACGAAGCGGCTTCTCCAAGCATTCCCACCGAAGAAGTGCAAGAATTGCCCGAAAAATACACCCAAGAATTCGACGCAAACAAGCAGACGGTCATGGTGATAGATGATGACCCTTCCATGCTGTGGTTCGTATCCGAAATATTCACAGAGAAATACAACGTACTCTCTTTCAATAATGCCCAAAAGGCATTAGACAGCCTGGAGCAACGACAGCCAGATCTCATCATCTCAGACGTGATGATGCCCGATATAGATGGGTTATCCTTCACCTCCACCATCAAGCAACACAAGCTGTGGAGCCATATTCCCCTAATCCTGCTCTCAGCACTGCATCACGAAGACGACCAAGTAAAAGGACTGGAATCGGGGGCGGATGCCTATGTCACCAAGCCTTTCAATGTGAAATATTTGGAAAAGATGGTCTATCATCTCATCCGCCGCGAAGAAAACCTGAAGGAATATTATAGTTCGGCACTCAGCACCTTTACCTGGAAAGAAGGAAGCTGCTTGCACAAAGAAGAACAAGAATTCTTAGAGAAAATGACAGAAGTCATTGAAAAGAACTTAGCCAATCCAGACCTGCAAGTAGAACTTTTGAGTAAGGAAATGGGCTACAGCAGCCGGCAGTTCTACCGCAAACTGAAACCACTTACTGACAAATCGCCTGCCGACATCATCAAAGAATACCGCCTCTCCACGGCGGAACGCTTGTTAGTCTCCAGCAACTTCACCATCGAAGAGCTGATGGACCGCACGGGATTCACCAACCGAAGCACTTTCTATAAAGCTTTTTCACAACGTTACGGAATGCCACCCCGTCAATACTGCGAACAGCAAAAGAAGAACGTGAAGGAAGGACAGGAAATCACTAATACTTAATCATCTTATACCATCTGTATTTATGAAAAGAAGCTCTTTTTTGAGTATCGCATTCACCGGGCTGCTTGCTACCGCAACAGCACAAACTCACGAACAACCCGAATGGAATGACCTGAACATTTCGGGAGTGAACAAAGAAACGGCATGCCAAACCGCTATTCCCTTTGCCGACGAAGGACAAGCCCTACGCCTGAGCATCGAGGAATCCCCCTATTATCAAACTCTGAACGGTACATGGAAATTCCATTGGGTGGCCGATCCCGAAAAACGGCCGAAGGATTTCTTCAAGCCCAACTACGACGTAAGTGGCTGGGATAACATCAAAGTGCCCGCCACATGGCAGATAGACTGTACGCCATAATAAGCCCTGGGACAAGCCTTTGTATTGTAATACCATTTACCCTTTCTGTGATTACAGTAAAGGAGTACAATGGCCCAACGTCATCCAACCTCGCCCGGCAGACTATACTTTTGCCAACATGCCCAATCCCGTAGGCAGTTACCGACGTGAATTCACTTTGCCCACATCTTGGAAGGACAGAGATGTATTTATTCGCTTCAATGGAGTGGAAGCAGGTTTCTATCTTTGGTTGAACGGTAAAAAAGTGGGCTATTCAGAAGACAGCTACTTACCTGCCGAGTTCAATCTGACTCCCTATTTACAAGAAGGAAAAAACACATTGGCAGTTGAAGTGTACCGTTTCACCGATGGAAGTTTTCTTGAATGTCAAGATTTCTGGCGGTTCAGCGGTATCTTCCGCGATGTATTCCTATGGTCAGCACCACGCACGCAAATTAGGGACTTCTTCTTCCGAACCGACTTGGACGGAGATTATCGTAATGCTACAGTTTTTTGGACGTGGAAATCACCGGTAAGAAAAGTTCTGCCGAACTCATAGTGAAGCTCTCCGACACAGAAGGAAAGGAAGTGCTATCACGCACTATCCACGCCACAAAAATAGGTAGTACCCATCTGGAATTCGATGTGAAGAACCCACTGAAATGGACAGCCGAAACACCCAGCCTCTACAACCTGACCCTGACCCTAAAACAGAAAGGAAAAGTGACAGACCTACGTAGTGTAAAGGTAGGCTTCCGCGAAATAGAGTTTGCCAAAAACGGACAACTGCTGATTAACGGCAAACCCACTCTTTTCAAAGGTGTCAACCGCCACGATCACAGCCCATTGAATGGCCGTACCGTCTCCAAAGAAGAGATGGAAAAGGACGTACAACTAATGAAAGCGCTGAACGTAAATGCTGTCCGTACCTCCCATTACCCCAACAACCCTTACTTTTACGACCTATGCGACCGCTATGGCATCTATGTATTGGCAGAAGCAATGTAGAGTGCCACGGCGAAATGCGTCTCTCACACGAGCCACAGTGGGAAAAATCATTCACCGAGCGCAACGAGAACCAAGTGAAACGTTTCCGTAACCACGCTTCCATCGTAATGTGGTCCATGGGCAACGAATCGGGAAACGGAAACAACTTCTCCACTGCTGAAAAGGCCATCAAACGTTTGGATACTACCCGCCCCACCCACTACGAGGGAAACAGTTCCTTCTGCGACGTGACCAGTTGCATGTACCCAAGTGTGGACTGGCTGGAAAACGTAGGCCGTGAACGATTGGAGAAAATACAAAAGGGCGAGATCGTGAAACCTCACGTAGTATGCGAGTATGCCCATGCCATGGGAAATTCCATAGGAAACTTCAAGGAATACTGGGAAACCTACGAACGCTATCCGGCACTCATCGGAGGTTTCATTTGGGATTGGGTGGACCAAAGCCTGCGTATGCCCACTCCCGACGGCAAAGGCTTCTACATGGCCGTAGGCGGTGACTTTGGTGACAAGCCCAACGACGGTAACTTCTGTACCAACGGCGTCATCTTCTCCGACCGTACATTATCTGCCAAATCCTATGAAATGAAGAAGATACATCAACATCCGCATAGAAGCATTAGGGAATGGCAAATATAGAATCAGCAACAAGCGATTCCATGCCAATATGGAAGACCTCTACGGGAGATACGAAATAACGGAAGATGGAAGGACCGTCTGCTCAGGCAATCTGGAAGATTTGAAGCTGGAAGCACAGGCAAGCAAAGTCATCACCCTGCCAGACATACCCGCAACGAAGGTACCCGGAGCAGAATACTTTATCAATTTCAGTTTCTGCCAAAAAAGAGATACCGAATGGGCAAAAGCCGACTACGAGGTAGCCACCGAACAATTCAAGCTATCAAGCAGCGAGAAACCTATATTCGTACCCGAAAAAGGAAACATCAATCTAAACGAAACTGCCGACGCATTGGTGGTGAAAGGCGAGCGTTTCGAAGCCGTCTTCTCCAAGAAAGAAGGAACTTTGTCGGCGTATACACTGAACAACGTCCCCCTGATGAGCAAAGGACTCGAACTGAACCTCTTCCGTGCTCCCACCGACAACGATAAACAAGTGAGCGGCGATTGGCAACGCAAAGGCCTTTACCAACTGCAAACGGAAACCGGCAAATGGGAAACCCGCCAAGAGGAGGACAGAATAACCCTGCACATCCGGAACTGCCACAAAGGCAAACTCGGCTTTGAGTATCGCACAGAAATGGAATACACCGTAAATGCCGACGGTTCCATCATGGTGAACAGCGTCATCATGCCGGTATCCGACGGCGAAATCATTCCGCGCGTGGGCTATCGGATGGAACTGCCCGAAGGCTTCGAGCGTATGCGCTGGTATGGACGTGGCCCATGGGAAAACTACACAGACCGCAAGGACGCCACTCCAATAGGCGTATACGAAAGCACAGTATCGGACCAATGGGTGGACTATGTAAAGCCTCAGGAGATGGGCAACCACGAAGAGGTGCGCTGGATTTCCATCACCAACGCCGACGGTATGGGCTTCGTGTTCGTGGCAGGCGGCCAAATGGCGGCTTCCGCCCTGCATGTCAGAGCGCAAGACATGGCAGACCCCGACCATCTGCAAAAACTGATTCACAAATACGACATCCCGATGCGCAAGGAGACAGTTCTTTGCCTCGATGCCCACAACCGTCCCCTGGGCAACGCAAGCTGCGGCCCTGGCCCGATGAAGAAATACGAACTGCAAGCAGCTCCCGTAGCATTCGGCTTCATCATGATGCCTCTGGAAAGAAGCTACACGCAAAGCGAGCTTACCAGGAAAGCGCGTGTACAGATGCCTGCCTGCATGCCCGTAATGGCAGAGCGCGACAACAACGGCTATCTGCAAATGAGTACCGGAACTCCGGAAGCCACCATCTTCTACAGCCTTGACGGCAACGGATACCGGGAATACACGGCACCGTTCGAGTTCATCGACGGTAGAAAGGTACAGACATACGCTGTTTCCGAAAAGTTGGGCAAGAGCCTTGTCACCACTGTGGAACTACCCATATTCGTAGACCACTCGGCATGGAAGATAGTCTTCTCCAGCAGCGACAGCCAAGGAGAAGAGGCGCAAAACGCCATCGACGGAGACCCTTCCACACATTGGCACACCCGCTGGCACGAACCCGTTCCGGAGTTCCCTCACAGCATTGTGGTAGACATGGCTTCCCTGCTGGTAGTGGACAAGTTCATCTACACGGCGCGACATTCCAATGACAACGGCCACGTCAAAGACTACGAGCTAAGCTTCAGCAAAGACGGAAAGAATTGGGAAGGCACCGTCAAAGGCACATTCTCCAATCTGACGTCCGCCCAAACCATAACATTGGAAACACCCGTCACCGCCCGTTACTTCAAATTCATCCCCTTGTCCGAAATGCACGGCAGGAAGTGGGCTTCGGCAGCCGAACTGGACGTAAGCATCCTGAAAAACATCAGCGGAGCATCCCAGAGACAGACAGTGGTCTCCGCAGACAGCGATGCGGACAACAGCATGAAGCTGGCGGCAGACGGTAACATAAACAGCTATTGGCACACGGTACACAACCAGTTCTACATAGCCCCCTACCCCCATGAGGTGCATCTTGCCCTATCCCAAGAAGCCACAGTAAAAGGCATCCGCTACACTCCGCGGCAAGACAGCGAAGAAGGACGGATAGCTTCCTACGAAGTATATACAAGCAAGGACGGACAGAATTGGGGCAAACCGATTGCTTCCGGCACTTTCGCCACGGGCAAAGCAACGCAAACCGTAGAATTCGCGCCTGCCGGGCACGCTATGTGAAACTATCGGGATTATCGGCGCATGACAAAGGTCAGAAGGCTGCCGTAGCAGAACTGGAAATAATCCTGGAAGAATAATCTTAGAGAAAAAACTATTAACCATGGAGTTTCAAGGCTTGTGCAAAAACTTGTACAAGTCCTGAAATTCCACGTTTTCTCCTATAAGTAAAAATCACTTTCCCTTCACTATCCGCTTAATATCATTCAGCTTGTTCAGCGCCTCCAGCGGCGTCAAGTTATTCACATCCAGATTCAGTATCTCATCGCGTATCTGGCACAGCACCGGGTCGTCGAGCTGAAAGAAGCTGAGCTGCATACCACCGCGTGTCTCTCCCACTTCCACCATCGGTTTGCTGGAAATCCCCTGCTGGCGGTTGTCTGTTTCCAGTTGTTTCAGAATGTCATTGGCACGCTTCACGATGCTTTTGGGCATACCCGCCATTTTGGCTACATGAATACCGAAGGAGTGTTCGCTGCCACCGCGCTCCAATTTGCGCAGGAAGATGACTTTGTTATCTATCTCCTTCACCGAAACGTTGTAGTTCTTAATACGCTTGAAGCTTTTCTCCATCTCGTTCAACTCATGGTAGTGCGTGGCAAACAAGGTGCGTGCCTTCGCCTTTGGATGCTCATGGATATGCTCCACAATCGCCCAGGCGATGGAAATACCGTCGTACGTAGAAGTACACGTCCCAGCTCGTCGAACAGCACCAGGCTGCGGGGAGAAAGGTTGTTCAAGATATCCGCCGCCTCGTTCATCTCCACCATAAAGGTAGACTCGCCCACGGAAATATTATCGCTGGCACCCACACGGGTGAATATCTTATCCACCAAACCGATATGGGCACTCTCCGCAGGCACGAAACTGCCGATTTGAGCCAGTAGCGTAATCAGCGCCGTCTGCCTCAGCAAAGCGGACTTACCCGCCATGTTGGGACCCGTAATGATGATAATCTGCTGCGTCTGGCTGTCCAGCATCACATCGTTGGCAATATACTTCTCGCCGATGGGGAGCTGCTTCTCAATGACCGGATGCCGTCCCTGATGGATTTCCAGCACATCGTCGTCGGCAATGACGGGGCGTATATAGTTGTTCTCGCGCGCGCTGTGGCAAAGGAGAGCAGGCAGTCCAACCGTGCTATCTGGTTCGCATTGATTTGAATGGCAGGAATGAACTCGCTCAAAGATTGTACCAGCTCTGCATAGAGTTGTGTTTCCAGTACCAGTATCTTGTCCTCCGCGCCGAGAATCTTCTCCTCGTATTCCTTCAATTCCTGGGTAATATAGCGCTCGGCATTGGCAAGGGTCTGCTTGCGTATCCACTCTGCCGGCACCTTGTCCTTATGCGTGTTGCGCACCTCGATGTAGTAGCCGAAAACATTGTTGTAGCCTATCTTCAAACTGGGAATCTCTGTCAGTTCGCTCTCGCGCTGCTGTATCTGCAACAGATAATCCTTGCCGGAGTAGGCAATCCGGCGCAACTCGTCCAGCTCGGCACTGACACCGGATTTGATGACACCTCCCTTATTAATCAATAACGGCGGGTCATTGTCTATCTCCCGGTCAATACGGTCGCGGATAGACTGGCAGATATTCAACTGCTCGCCTATATGATTCAAGCTGGCATTATCGGCATCCATGCAAGCTGCCTTGATGGGTTCTATCGCCTGCAAAGCCACCTTCAACGCCACCACCTCACGCGGAGAGACACGCCCTACCGCCACTTTGGAGATGATGCGTTCCAAGTCGCCAATCAAATGCAACTGCTCTTCTATCAACTCTTTGAAATCGGGCTGGCGGAAAAAGTATTCCACCACATTCAGCCGCTCGTTAATCGGCTGCACGTCCTTCAACGGGAATACCAGCCAGCGTTTCAGCAGGCGGGCACCCATCGGGCTGATGGTCTTGTCTATCACATTCAGCAGACTACTGCCACCGTCGTTCATCGACCCCATCAACTCCAGGCTGCGCACCGTGAACTTATCCAGGCGGACATACTTATCCTCCTCGATGCGTGCCAGCGAAGTGACATGCCCTATCTGCGTATGCTGCGTCATGATGAGGTATTGCAGGATGGCTCCCGAAGCGATGATACCGTTCTTGAGATGCTCCACACCGAAGCCTTTCAAGTTCTTCACCTCGAAATGCTTCAGCAGCTTTTCGCGGGCAGATGTCTCGGTAAACACCCAGTCGTCCAACTCGAAGGTGAAGAACTTGCTGCCGAAGTTTCCTTCGAACATCAGCCGCTTGCCACGCTCGAAAAGCACCTCTTTGGGGGCAAAGTTGTTCAGCAGCTTGTCCACATAGTCGAAAGGTCCTTCCGCCGTCAGAAATTCGCCCGTAGATATGTCCAGGAAAGCCACACCGCAGGCACCCTTACCGAAATGCACGGCAGCCAGGAAGTTGTTCTCCCGGTAGTTCAGCACATTGTCGTTGATGGAAACTCCCGGCGTCACCAGCTCCGTGATGCCGCGCTTCACCAGTTTCTTCGTCAGCTTCGGGTCCTCCAACTGGTCGCAGATGGCCACACGCTTGCCGGCACGTATCAGCTTGGGCAGATAGGTGTCGAGCGCATGATGCGGGAAACCCGCCATTTCGATGGTTTTCCCCTTGCCATTGGCACGTTTGGTCAAGGTAATACCGAGGATTTCGGACGCGACGACGGCATCGGTGGAATAGGTTTCATAGAAGTCACCACAACGAAACAGCATGACAGCATCGGGATGCTTTGCCTTCAAGTCGAGGAACTGCTTCATCATCGGGGTAAGGACAATATCTTCGTGCATACAAGTCTTTAATTTTTAATTTCCAAAGCTTTGAGCCAAGAGAGCAGGAAATCGTCAAGTAAGACCCAAAACTTAATGTGACAAAGATAATTCTTTTTTAGAAAACAGCCACGGAGAGGCTTCAAAACCTTAGCAAGCCTTAACAAAGAGATGCATTTTCCTAAAACATGTTATAAAACAGTCTTTTTTATTTGCTTTATTTGGAGATAAGCAAAAAGTTCGTACCTTTGCAATGTGTTTTTCATAGTATTAGATTTAAGGTTAACAAAGGTTGGAGTACAGCGGTACTCCTTTTTTTATGCCCATACCTTTCGTATCTTTCCCCTTTTCCCTTACAAAAGTACATATTCACTCGGCGAAACGCCTTTATCTTCTTGAAAACCTTGTTCATGCGATCCCAACAAGGATGAGCAACAGTTGTCTCCCATTTACTACATTCCCTATTTAAGCAACAATTCCTGCAATACTGCATTTTAAATTCTTGCTTACTAAAACTTATTCGTCCGACAGCCGTTGAATTATCGTCCGACAATTGTCGGACGATAATTCAAACGGCTGTCGGACGATAATTCAACAAGTATCGGACGAATAAATCTTAGCAAATAGAGAGATAGATGGCTTACCGCTTGATTTATTTGTGATTATCCGCGCACACAATCAGTACCTCCCCAAAAGAATCAAGTTGCCAATGGGGTCTCATAGAGATTGTCATTGCAACTTCAGGAATGGCAACGTATTTCCACCGGTAGACAACGGCAATTTCCCGTCCCATTTCTCCACAGCCTTTAGTTGAATCAATTCCGGCGTGATGCTTTGTTGAAGGATACGGTTGGCATCTGCCTTACCCTTGGCGGCAGCTACTACCTTTTCCGCCTCGGCTATAGCGGCTTTCTTTTCATTCTCCACCTTCAAGGCATTCTGCACAGCAGTATTCTTTTCGTCAATGGCAGCTTGCAGCACATCGTTGGGTTTCACGGACGACTGTATGTTGGTAAACGTAAAGCCACGGGTACTGAGACGCTCCTTCAGTAATGCCTCCACCTCCTTCTCGAAAGCCGGACGGTTGTTGATGAGCGAATCCGTCTCATAGAGTCCTGCCACGTCCTTATAAGCGTTCTTCACTTCCGTCAGGATAACACTCTGTTCCAATTCTTCGGTAGTCTTGCGATAGCGTAGAAAAACTACTTTGGCATCCTCCCGCTCAATGAAGTATTCTATAGTAGGGTCTGTCTTGAAGATGGTTCCCTTCTTGTCCTGAATGTCGAAAGGTTCGTAGTCTACAATCTGCGCAAATGCAGGATATTCGAATAGCTGCTTGGCAAAACGGTTGTAAACCACCCATCCGGTCTCCACCTTGGCATCATCTACTCCACGCTCACTACCGGCCAGATTGACGATGATGCCCGTCTGTCCCGAATCAATACGCTCCACGGCAAACATGACCAAGAACAATACTATAATTCCAATGACTGCGACTCCTGCCGCGCCTACTCTCACTGTTGATTTGTTTGTGACTTTCATGGTGTTTTCTGTTAGTTTAATGAGTGAATAATGCTCCAAAGATATTTATAATTGTTTGTTCAAAAAAGGCAATCCGTTATTTTTGGAAGAGAAGAAGGCCTCCCTCCCGCACACAGTGTAGAAAGGAGGCCCATAGTCTCTATATTTTCAGAATTTACTCAGTCACGATACGACCTGCCAACAGTGATTTCTTCAGATAACTTTCAGCACACTATAGGAATTACCCTCACTCCCACTGGACATGGTGCTGATTTCCTTTGCCACTTCTTTCAGTCTTGCCGGATTGCTGTATTTATATATAATTGTAGGATATACCTTTTTACAGAATTCTGTGCCAAATTACTTAAACGTTCGTGTTTGCGAAATAATATTGCCATAATGTCTTGGTTTTTAAAATAAATAGAATAGAAATCGTGTTTTCTTATTTCTCTGCCAATAGCTGCACAGATTCATCCGTCATGTGATGGTCTGCTGTCAAGCTCCAGTCATTGTTCTTTTCGTCCCATTCGTAACTGAGGTAGCGCAAGACACTGCTGTCGGTCTGCCGATAGACGGCTTTCTGCTTGATGTCGGTGTAGGCATTGCTTTGCTCGTTCCAGAGGGCGTATTCCACAGTGACGTCGTCCGTATAGAAGAAGTTAAGACTGTGGTGCTTCTCAAAGCTTTGCGTGGATTCGTTCCATTTCAGCACTTCTTTTTGGGAGATGCGACCGGAGTTGTCGTAAATGTAATTGTACTTCAGGTGGCGGTGCAGGAATTTCTGATTCTCCACTTTGAATACGGTTTGTGTTTCCACACGGCCGTCGTTGGTTTCGGTATTATAGGCAAAGTTGTCTGTACGGTTAACGGCTGCTGCGCTTACTACGTTTACTAAAGAGGTCATTGCGATGATTGCTGAAATTACTAAAGTCTTCATAATGGTTCTATTTTTTAAGTTATACATTTTGTTTCAAGTTCTTGTCTTTGGGGGAGTTGTTCCCTTTCGACATTGCAAAGATAGGAGGTGGTAAAAAGCTTTTAGGTTATCGTTACGTTAATGTTAGGTTAACGGAGATATTTATTACTTTTGCGCCCAAAACAAGAACAAAATGAAAACACGTTTCCTCTTATATCTTTCCTTTTCCAATCTATCGGAGACGTAACTGGATAGGCATACAGCAGACTGTCACCACATCTACTATTGAGAAGTACCATCTTTCTTCTATGTCGTCCCAAACGGTTCGGACTTTCTTCGCTTCGAAAAGCTTGATGGCATTATGCTGGGTCATGATATTATGTTTTCAATTCTTAGTTTTAAGCTCTTTGATTGGGTCCTCGTTATGTGACAGAAACAATGCTCTTTCTTCAATTTAATCATAATTTCTGTTTTATTGCATCAGTTGACATAGTCTGTTTTCTTAGGTATAGTACAAAATATATGATTATTTTGACTTAAAACAAATCGCAGTCAATAAATCACTGCACATCATATGACAATAGGGAATAGCCTGCACCACAGACCATCCCCTATCACCTTAATTTTACTTGTGTGACTTCCTCTTACTTCACCACACCGTCCGTCATCGTAAAGCCTTCCAGAGAGCCGGCTTTCACCTGAATACAAATCACACTAATGGCGCTGTCTGCCGCAGCCGACAATTGGCGTTCTCCTGCCGGAGCCACGCGAAGCCAGTCACCCGCCTGCAGTTCTACGGTTTCTCCGTCAACCACCATGGTGCCGCGTCCGGAGAGGACGGCATAAATTTCTTCATTTTGCTTGTGCGAATGCACAAAAGGTACTCCTGCACCAGCCGGCAAATTGCTGATAGATACTTCTGCACCAGTCAGATTCAATGAATCGTGCAACTCGACACGTGCCTCGCCTGCGGGCACATTTACTTTCTGATAGTTCTTCATAATCACTTCTCCTTAGTATGTTTTGATTTACGGCTGCAAAGTTAGCCAACTACCAGACATCGTACAAGAAGGCACTTGAAGCTCAGCTAGTTACCTCCATGTTACCATTATTGGCAAATAAGGAGTTAGAAAAATAAGATTAACGAAAATTATTACTATTTTTACCGAAAAAGCAAATATCGACTAAACTCTATAAAACATGAAGATTCTGAAAAAAATTTCAAAAGTAATAGTCATCGTAATGGCTGTACTGGCAACCATTTGGTGTGGTTTGTATGTTTATGCCAACTATTTCTATAATGACAAGCAGATTGATGTAGAAAACTTCTACATCGCGGAACTACCGTTACCCCCCTCGCAGTTTGAAGAAGATTTCAAAGAAATACACCAGATTGTCATGGAGAATTATTCATTATACCAAGCCAAGCATCTGAATATGGATTCATTGTATCAAGCTTGTGACGCCCGCGTTCGCCAGGCGCAGACCACCACAGACTACGGACTGATAGTGCAGGAATACATCTCTGCCTTACAATGCGCCCACGCCATTACCTGCTACAAGAGGTACACAGCCAATCAGCGCGTAGCTTTATAGAGGATTCCTTGTTCGTTGACAAACCCAGTGACTATCTGACAGAATACGGCTTCCAGGACAAAGACCGAATTATAGCTATCAACGGACTCCCCTATAAACAATGGATTGAACAGAACGAAAAATATACCGAAGCATCTACCGTCCCCCACAGACGGCTCCGTACAGCCTATGATGCGTTCCGTAGTTATGCAGACACCCTAAGAAACTATACACTGCTGAGAGGGGGCGATACTCTGACCGTCACCCTTCCCTTGAAACAAAGGGACTATTTTCCGGATAACGAAGAACAAACTGTGGAGAGCAGGATATTACAAGACAGCATTGGTTACCTTACCATCAAAACCATGATGAACCCCGTCATGGAAGATTTCAAGGCGGTCTATCCCAAAGTCAAGGATTTACCATACCTCATTATAGACGTACGTAGAAACGGAGGAGGAAACAGCATGAATGGAGTAAACATCTGCAAGTACTTCATCCGCGAAACACAACCACACTGCGTCAGCAAGAACTACTTCATGCAGCCCGAAGCCGACGCCTATAAGGGTAAAATCTATCTGCTGACCGACACATATACGCTCTCTGCTGCCGAGAGCTTCACACTCGACATGAAGGAAAGCGGAAATGTCACCCTCATCGGCGAAGCTACCGGAGGGGATACCGGCAATGGCCCCCGTCCTTTCTGTACCAAACAGCGGACCTATTTCCGTATCCCTACCCGCCAGCCGGACGTCTCTTCTAAAGGTTTCCCCATGGAAGGTATAGGCATACCGCCCCATCATCAAGTATCCCAAACCGTAGCAGATTTCATGAAGGATGAAGATACAGTGCTGAATTATGCTGTCGGACTGATAACAGAGAAACAATAATACATTTCCTCAACGAAAAAGAGCCAAGTATCAAAGGTGTGTCACCTCACGATACTTGGCTCTTTTGTATTTGATATATTATCCTTTATTTGGTACTTGCCAACATCAAAGCCGCATTGCTGTCATTCAGTTCGTAAACGGTAGTTTGCGTATAGCTGTCGTAACCATTAGTTCTACTGTTCCAACGGGCATAGCTCAACTCAACTTCACTGTCAGTGTATTCAACATCCAGCTTGAAATAAGGCACCCAGGCTTCCTTTACGCTATCCCACTTGAAAGCTTCCTTGCTCGTCACACGGTTCTCACTGTCATAAGTGTAAGTGTAGCGGAGGTGACGGAAAAGGTGTCCGTCCTCATTGCGGAAGATAGTCTTGGCGGTCATCAGTTCTCCGGTCATCTCCTCGTTTTTCACATAATCGGCAGGAGTTGTCGCGCTTGCAGAAAAGTTCATTACACTTGCCATTACCACTGCCATCATTACCACTGCTTTTGAAAATATTGTTGCTTTCATAATCGTTATTTTTTATTGTTATTACTTCTTTCTCTGAGGAGGTTGTTGTTTCATAACCGCCTTCGCCTATATATAGTCAATCTGCGTGCCAAAGAATTAAATCACTGATTATCAAAGAATAACTATTTTATAGTAATGTCCATTTTCGGACAACTGTCCGCACAAAAACGAACAGCAAAACAAAAAATAAACGAAATATCATGAAAGTATTTCTACATTAGCAATAATATTATGTAACAGTAGTAAACTGTTTGATGATTGTCCCTACAAAAAGCTGATTTATACTTATCTTATCTCAATGGCGGCATCTGAAAACGTGGTGGGGCAATAGTCGCTCCGCCACTGCCCCCTCTATTATCAAAGACGGTGTTACGCAGAATCTCATACAAGATTCCACCTACATCCAGACTTAATTTAAACTTGTCGAAATTATAATAGGGAATCACAACGGGAACCGTCTCCCAACGACCGCGATAAGCATCGTAATAACGTTGTACTCCAACTTCCATACCAAAACGTTCGGACATATCCAGAGACATGGTGGCACCGTAGCGTGGGTATCCATCCCGTAAGTATTTCCTATGGCATACGAACCGAAAACCTTAAAAGCTACACGGTCCGAAGCCTGATACCGTAAAGCTCCCGAAGTACTGAAAGCCTGCCCGGTGGAATGAATCATATTTATCTTCATGCATCTACGCCAAGCTGGAGCGTCAGCCTTTGGTTAAAGGCATGCTGATATCCCAGGGAAGCATTGTTGAAACGTCCGATACCCGATACGCTGGTCTGCCCACCGGAACCGAATAACATACCGTGAGGAAACTGTCTTAATACACCGCTTGTACTGTAATCTCCCGAAATAGCAGGGAAGGATTGGTCTGATAAGGCAGACGAAGAGACTCTTTCAGTGAAAAATCGGGCAGGGAATAGGAGTGCTCCGGATGAAACATGGAAGAAGGGGCAGAGTTTTCAGAAGGAAGCTCAAAAGGAGAGAATAGAGATTCATTGAATTCCGGCTGTATCTGTATACTGTCACGAATGAAACGTACACTGTCTTCCTGCGCAAAAAGCAATTGCGGCACAAAAGCCAACAGCAGGCAGATTCCCAAACGGCCACCAAGACAAGAGATACTGACTTTCCGTTTTATACGCATATACCCTCCTTCTTTATATTCATATAATACTGCTATACAAAAATAACGAAAATAAACCAGAAGAACAGTACATGTACTGCTAAATTATTGCAATATAGAAGGATACATTATTAATTTTCTATCAGTATCAATCCTACTCCTTTCACTGTTTTAATGGTTACCGACTCGTCTTCCGAAAGAAATTTCCGAAGTCTCGTCACAAATACATCCAGGCTGCGGGAAGCAAAGTAATCATCTTCCGTATTCCAGAATTTATCCAAGATAGCTTCCCGGCGGATAACGTCTCCCCGCTTCTCACAAAGCATCTGCAACAAACCTGTCTCGCGCACAGTCAAAGTCTTGTTTACACCCGAAGCATGTTTCAAAGTGGCATGTGTGGCATCCAACACATATTCCTTGCCTATCTTGGCATTGACTCGTGTCTTTCGATTTTTCGCCTTTGGAAAGCTTCAATAAGGCGTGGACATGTGCATCCAGTTCTTCGGGAATGAACGGTTTCTTTATATAGTTATTGGCACCGATTTCATAACCTTTTACCACATCTTTAGGAGATATCAGGGCAGAGGAGAACAGAATCGGAGTTTCCCCATCTGTCTCGCGGATACGCTTCACCATCTCGTAACCGTTCATAACGGGCATTTCTATATCAGATACTATCACATCAGGATGTTGTTCTTTCCACTGTTTCAAGCCCTCCTCGCCATTGGCGGCAGCAATCACTTCATAACCGCCTATCATATCTTCCAACCCGCCCTGAACTATATATCTCAAGCTTGCATCGTCTTCTACCAACAATAACTTTATCATAATGCGTTTATTATATATTGCAAAAATAAGGAAAAGAATGAATGCAACAGTCATATTGCTATAAAATAAACGAGGAAAACAACGCCTCTTAACCTAATATTAACGTAGCGATAACTTATGAAGCATGTGCCCCACTCTACCTTTGCAACATCAATACAAAAAAATCCACACTATGAAAGCAGATATTTCAATAACAAAAAAGCCGAAAAGGAACAGAGATAGTAGTTTCGGGCAAGAGGATTAATAAATACGGCATCTAGCTGCC
>ENA-OQLB01000068-OQLB01000068.1-human-gut-metagenome-genome-assembly--contig:-NODE-68-length-56978-cov-5.635363_pt1 | contig 56978 bp, 68 predicted proteins | sample MGYA00242656_ERZ504813 | MGnify/ENA primary metagenome ERZ504813 (study PRJEB26092, sample SAMD00036388) | human gut metagenome | host: Homo sapiens | study: EMG produced TPA metagenomics assembly of... | reverse complement strand
ACGACAGCTGCAGAGTGTAAGCGATTGATTATGATATTATTCAGGTGGAAATAAACAGTCGCTACTGAACATAAAAATTTGCTACCCGGTATATTCCCAATATAAGGATTTACTGAGTAGCATTTTTTCTTTCAAATGAAATCTATCTTCACTATTTCCTCATATTACCGGGAGAATTTAGTCTGGGCAGAAATACAATATATAACATCATTAAGATTGTATTTTTACACCAAAAGCACAATATATCAGATACAACACACAAAGTAGAATTACCGATAAACCTGCAGTAACCCCAGCAAAATCCAACGCCATTCCAAGAAGAGGAGTCACAACTCCGCCACCGGCGACAGCCGTTATCATCAAGCCGGAAATCTGATTCATTTTAGTAGGAAACTCTTGAAAAGACAATGAATAGATTATGGAGAAAACAGATGCTGAAAAAGTCCGACACCTCCAATACAAATCAAATTCAATATTGCGTGTCCATCTATAAACATGAGTAATAACAAAACTAAAGCACATGCCAGAATGTTCATCCGAAAATAACGTAAAGCCGAAATTTTTGTTAAGAGAAAAACTCCCAAAAATGCACCGATCGTCCTGCTTAGAAAATAAACTTGCGGTGCAAACTTTACTTCATCAGGAGTCCATTCGTAACGCAAAGTCATCAACTTCGAGCTAATATAATTGGTTGCAACATCCACCCCTACCATGAAAAAAATACCTAAAAACAATACCAAAAGTGTTTTGTTTTTCAATAGCGCAAAAGATTTACCCAATGATACTGATTCGCCTGAGGATGTTTCACGTTGAATGGGCGTCGCTGCCAGCCATAATCCAAAGAATAAAGTTATTCCACCCAACATAGGAAAGCAATAATACCAATGTTCATTGCCAAAATGTAATGTAGCAAACAATACTATTTCAGGGCCGACCAACGAAGAAATCGCTTTTATAACCTGCCCTGCAGTCAAGCTACTTGTCAGCATACGTTGATCGGTTATAACATTGCCAAGCAAAGGATTCAAGGATATTTGCAGGATAGCATTTCCTATACCTAACAGAATATAAGCAACGATACAAGTCGCGCTACTGTATATCACAAGCGGCAGAAACATTCCGGCTATTGTCACTGCCATACTCAACAGCACCGTATTCTTACGTCCCCATTGGTTCATCTTATTTCCAATCGGAATTCCCAAAAAGAGAAACCAAATAAATACCATAGAAGGTACAAATCCGGTCATCGTAGAAGACCAGCCAAAACTAGTTTGCATATAATCAGAAGATATGCCCACTATGTCACAAAAGCCCATTACAAAAAATGCAGCTAAAACAGGGATTATTTTCTTTTTAGAATTTGAAGCCATATACCATATATAATTAAAACCTTATTACCAATTATCTGTACGGAACGAAGAGGCGGGCAAACCCTCTGTATTATATAATGACCCATCCACATAATTTGAAAAGCCATAACGTACTGCCACCGGTTGGCAACTTCAGTACTCCAAACCTCAAGTCCTTCGTTTCCCCAAAAAGCCGGAGTAATCCTGACTTTAGCCGGATAAAAAACTTTATCTTCACCTGCAACCTCAAACCCCAATGGTTGTTTTCCCATAAAAGACAGACCGTTCGGAGCAAAATCAAACTTTAAAAAAGCATGGCCGTCGCGTATTTCCATCGAACGAAACTCCGGTCCCCTACATCCAAAAGCCGAATAACCATAAACCTTGTTCAATGCCCAATAAGCAAGCCTTTCTCCAACCACTTCTTTACGCGCCGGATGAATAATATCCGCCTCCCCGACATCCAAAGTCACTACCATGCCCACATTGGGAATTGTCCTCATACAATCCAATTGAACTTCTCTAAATATAGCAGAATTAACTTTTTGATGATTATAGGGAGCTATTTGAACATAATAAAAAGGTAGATTATCATCTGCAAAATATCTGCGCCATGTACGTACCAACTCCGGGAATAACATTCGATACTGCTCCGGGCGCTCTACGTTCGATTCTCCTTGATACCAAATCACTCCTTTTACCGTCAGCGGCAGCATGGGGGCTAACATCTTATTATAAAGAACCGTCGGTTCAAATGCATACCATATAGGATCTATTTTCTTCCGCTCCAAATTCAAATCAAATCCACCAAACCTTTCCAATGTCTCGTAGTCCAGCCAAGCTTCCGCAGACGATCCTCCATGTGCAGATTGTACCAATCCAATAGGTATATCAGTCAACTCATGTAATTTTTCCCCAAATATATAACCTACTACACTAAATTCTTTCACATTGTCTGGACTTGCAGAAGTCCATTTTCCATCAATCGTCAAAGTATCAGAAGCAGAAATAGCATATCCGTTATTAACTCTAAACAAGCGTATCCCCTTATGCTTACAGCGCAACAGTATTTTCTGGGCATCTTGCACCGGCTGATCCGGATTCCCATGAAAATTCATCTGCATATTACTTTGCCCACCAACAAACCAGACATCACCAATAAGAATATCAGAAAGCAAAATCGAATCTTGGGCAGAGCAGATAGATACGGTATAAGGCGTATAACCGGCTGACGGGGTTTTCACTTTTACTTCCCAACGTCCTTTCTCATTCACCTTACTTTCAAGCATTTTATTATCCCAACCGAAAAAAATATTCACTTTTTTGTTTGGTTTCGCCCACCCCAAATCATAACATCTGCATTTTGCTGTATACCATACCTGAAGCAAATATCGGAGACAGCCTTAACGAGTTCTGTGCACTCATAAAGAGTGCACAGAAATAGAAAAGCAAAGAAATCAGATAAAACTTCTTACTCATAACTGATCATTTATTAGTTTTAAAACCCAAGTATTTAAGTTTACCCCATGACTTATTGGGCATATTTCCTAACCACAAATTCAGAGTCCCTCCTTTTGCAAAGTCCACATGGTCGAGTTGTGCATAAATCCAGTCCGTACCATTCAACTCAGCTTTCTGGATATAACAATTATCGGCAGAATTATTATGTACATTAATTACAAACTCATCACCTGAATAATAATCCTTATTCAGCTTTATCGTAATCTTGTCAAATATAGGGGAAGTTATATCATAATAGGGAATATCGTACTCTGTCCCAGTAACACTAAACAACCCCAATGACATTAATGCACTTACAGCTCCCATCTGTCCTTCATCTTCATCATGCCCTCCATATCCTTTATCCGGAGTGATGCCACCATAAGCATGTTCCTTAACCTGACGTACCCAATATTGGGTCAACCATGGCTGTCCGCCATAAGTAAACAAATGCGCATTAGAGCACCCCGGTTGGTTAGCATAGCTACATATCCTCCACTATAAGCATGTACAAAATCAGTCGGACGCGCTTGTTCAAACGCATAATTTAGTTTTTCGCAAAACGCGTCTCCACCTCCCATTAGTTCAACCAGTTTGGGTAAATCATGGGACACCGACCACGTGGCCTGCCATGCGTTAGCTTCAACCCATCCTTGCCCGTTCAACGGATCGGTATGCAACCATTCTCCATTTTCCTTTTTGGGAAGAATCAATCCTATATTTTTATAATCCGCAAATCGAAATGTTCGCGCGTTTCAAAATGAAAAGTTCATTTCACAAAACGAAGCGTATAATTTAAAGCACTCTTTATTCCATTTGAACTGGTCAATTCTAAGCTAAAAATAACAGAAAAATAACTTGCAAATATCAACAAAAATCACTATCTTTACATAGTTAAATTGAGGTCGTTTACCCTCAAATCAGTTCAGTTTTGTATTCCCCTACCCTATCAATATTCTAAAAAAATTCGGCCGGCTTCGCCGGTATTTGAATACCTTTTAAATGGAATTCGGAAACCATCCGAATCCCGTTCTTTCGTTTTAGTCGCTTCGCTCCACGCTTTGGCGCTTTGCGCTTACGCCACCTCGCGTATCGCCTTGTACGCTGCCACGCTTTGCGCCCGGACGATTTTGCCGCGGAAGGCCAGACGCGAGCCGATATACGCATACGTACTCGAAGCATCGTTACTCGCATACGCACTCGACACACCGCCATTCGCGTTCGCATAGTTGAACCCGCGATAGACCACACGGACTGTAGCGGTGCTTATCCAGTACATGTCGGTATAGTAGGTGGAAGATGATCCGTTCAAATTACCTACCGGAACCATGTCCATATACTTGCCGTGCGCCACGCCTGTAATCCACTGACCGCTGTCCTTCTTGCCCTGTACCATACGGATACTGCCGTCAGGCATCCAGATGCGCCATTTGCCCTGGTTGCCGCTGTCATTCGGCAGATCCACGCCGTCCATCATGTCATACTTGTTGCCGTAGATGTCCTCGTAGCCCAGGCAGCAGATATTGTTCACCTGCACCACGGTCGCCTGTCCGTATTCGTCCCGGCTCTTATACCAGGCATACTGATGCACCAGGCCGTCAATCAGCGAATTCGTGATTTTGTTGTTAATGACATACGCTTCATCGTAGCCGATGGTGTCTGTCATCCCGTGTTCGGCCGTTCCGCCTGTTGTGCGGTTATTGTTATGCTGACCGGCACCGCATTGTTCCTGCATATCCCTGCGCCCGTACTTTGCATAGCTCAGGTTCGCGATGCGGCTGTGCATCAGCGCATCTATCTGCTGCATACCCCGCTGCTGGCTGTAGTAGTGGAAGTCCGTCCAGGTCATACTTGCCGTGGTCGAAGCTCCGGTGATGCAGGCACGCAACTTGCTGCCCACTACAGAACTGCCCACAACGGCACACAGATGCTCCTCATTGGCCACCCAATCCGGTTCCATGTCCTCTATCTTGTCGCTGTGGCTCAGTACCACGCAGTCAAACTCTGCCGTGTTCAGAATGGAGAAATGCAGGGCTGTAGCACGTTCCGGAACGTCTGCTATCAGATACATGCCGGCTTCAAATTTCAAGCCGATGGTCGGCACCACAATACTCTTCAGGATGTTTCCCTCCGCATCAGCAAACACACTGCCGATAAGCCCTGTTCCTGGAACGCTCGGGAAGCGGACACGTCTGTAACCCGACACGTCCACTTTGCACACGGAATAAGCCTTGTCCGTCGTATAGGATTCCATCAGCGTGGGCTTGCCGCTCATGATCTTGCGTTCACCCAGCCAGCCGCCCTGTGTCTCCTTGATGGCATCCAGTGTCAGTACCGTCGCCTCAGGCACCGGGGGCATTTCGTCCTCCGGATAACTGCTGTAGCAGGCGTACTTCTTGTTGTTCAAATAATCGTTGATGCCTTTGCTCCAGTAAAACGGCTCATACATCATCCAGTCTCCCTCGCTGCCGTCCAGCTTCGCCACCGTACAGTCGTTCATATCCTCCGCATCGGCATAGAAGTTCGAGCTTTCGTCATGCAGGGGGAAATAGGTCATCTCCCCGTCCGGGTTGTTCACTTCCACCTGCTGCCCGGCTATCTCCACCTTCCGGCTCGTGGGCATCTTCGTCACCTTGGCCAATACGCGGTGGCGCTTGGACAGGATGGCATTCACATGCCCGCTCATTTTGTACGTATTGCCGAATTTGTACCCCGTCTTGTTGTCCAGGTTCGAAACATTGGCATCGTCGGCCACACTGTCGTCAAACTCAATCATCGTATAGGGCGGCTGCTTGATGGTCAGTTCCGGATAACGGGCGGCATACTTCTCCAGTTCCTCATCAGCCAGATACTTCGTCAGGGTCAGCTTGCCCCTCAGTCCCGAATGCCGGTCATCCACGGCACCCGTCTGCGTATACGTTCCGTAGTCGTAATACTTCTTCAGCAGGGTTCCGTCGTCTTCCCGGTCTATCTCCAGCACGAAGCGTTCCAGCTTGCCGCTGCCGTTCAGTCTGGCCTGGTGAAGGCGTTCCAGCATAGCGAACCCGTCGATGCCGGGGCAGTTGGTGTAGCGGTAGCCCCGCACATTATTGATGCCTTCCAGTATCAGCCACTGTCGGACAGCTTGGTCAGATATTCCAGGAACAGTTCCTCAATCGTGTCCGGCAGGCATAACTGCACAACGGGCGCACCGGTGGCCAGTTTCACACGGGTCAGCCCCGTACCCCTCACGTCCAGTTTCTTCAGGCGGCCCTGCCAGCTCAAGTCCAAAGTAGCCACATTGCCGTTGTCCCCGTTCCGGGCCAGCCGGTTGTTCCGCATGTTCACTTCTTCCAGAAGCAGCATGCCGTTCGTCGAAGCCATGAACGAGCCATTCCGGTAACCGCTGGCTTTCTCCACGCTCATGTCGAGTTTTACCAGTGAGGTCAGCAGACCGAAGTTGAAGCCGATTGCGAACGCATCCTCATGCCAAACCAGTTCCTTGACTTTCGCCGCACCGATGATCTTCAACGGGTCATTTTCACCGAAGGCACGGGTCAGCTGCAACGAGTGGAGCACGTCCGCATCCACCACGCCGCTGTCGGCCTGCACGCCGTTGCTGGTGGAAAGCTGCACACGGTACGGAATGGTCAGACGGTACTGCATCGGTTTCAGCGTGTAGGCCTTGTCCAGCGATGCCGTACTCTGGTAGAACTGGGCACCAGCGTGGATACATAGCCGTACTCCACCTGCTTCAGGTCATACCGGCGTTGGATGAAGTAGTTTCGGTGTGCTTTCAACGAACCCTTCAGACCGTAGATTTGCGGATAGGTCTGTTTGGCTCCGTCCGCACCCACCGGCATTTCGTTCAGGAACGGATAGATGTATTTGAAGATGCCGGACTTGTTATAGAGGCGCGAGCACCACTTCTTCATCTGTTCGGTATCGAAATGGTCAATGGCTTTCTGGATACTGAAAGCACTCATGAAGCTTGCGCCCCCGTTCCATCCGCTCACCATAATCTCCACAATCATGTCCCAGCAATTGGCCACGATGAGGTTCCACAGCCACGAGTTATGACCCTGCATCACATAAGCCCCGTCGCGCTTCGTCTGGCGGTTGTCGTCATACTTCCCGGTCAGGAACGACTTGTTGTCAGAACCGAGCTGGCAGTCGCCGTCATAATAGTCAATCGACCATTTCACACCGTCCCATGTGCGGATAAGCATGTTCTTCGCAAGCTGGTCCACGCCGAGGTTGAACTGCACGTACAGATAGTAGGCAATCAGGTGGGGAAGGTCGAAATACTTCCCGGCCTCTTTCCTGAACGTATCGCTCTGCCACTTGGCGGTAGGGAACTTGTCGCCGTCGTCCTCATAGTCCACCCCCTCGAACGAATGGGATTCCGTACTGTAAACCATGTTCTTGCCCGCAGTCGTTTCCTTCACACACCGGTAGACAAAACTCATCATGCGGTCGGTAGCCTTGTACATCTTGTCATATACGTCACCCTTGCCTAAATGCTCATCCAGATTCGGTTCTTCCTCTGCATCCCCTCCGCCGTCTGTCCAGAAGGTATCTTTCGGGTGGTTGAACTCCAGTCCTCCGTCAAAGTTGTAATCCATGAAATCCTTATGCTCCGGTTCGGTACTCGGCAACCAGTGGAACAGGCACAGCGGATTGGAGTTGTTCAGCGTCTCGAAGCAGACGGGCAGGTACTGCTTGTGTCCTTCCTCGTCGGCTTCCAGATAGTTCAGCGTGTCGCCCTCGCCCCATTTCTCGCCGCCGATGGTTCATCCTGGCCGAAGATGGGGTAGCTGTCGCTCTTCTCGTTGTTCATGTTGTACTGGCCGTAATAGGTCAGGTCTTCATCAACACTCTTCGCTACGAACAGGTCGCACGGCAGGCCGTCGATAGCCGAACGGTAATCATCCTCCAGCCCATGGTCTTTGGCGTAACGCTGGGCAGGAGTAAGCAGCCCCATCTCTTTCAGTCCGTCATTGATAAGCTTCGCACCACCGGTATTGGTGGTCATGGACGAGTCCGAGAAGTCGCATTTGGAACATGCCAGCTTTGCGCCTACGGAGTTCCTGCGCAACTTGAAGAGATTTTTCTTGCCGGTAGTTACCACCGGATTCTTCTGCCTGCCGTTTCCGTCAATCTCCCCGTAGCTCAATGTAACCGTCCAGCCGCTTGCCGTCTTCTGGAAGTAGAAACGGAAGTTCTTTCTGGCATAGTTCACGGAAGAAGTACCCTGAATACGGACATATACGTTGGTAAGGATAAAGTCAAGCGTCCTGTCCTCTCCGTTATAGAAACGGACCTCCCTTACCAGCTTGTTGGCCTTCTTGTCGTTCAGCTGGGCCAGTGCATCCACCACGTTCAGCGTGTCGCTCTCGCTCGGAACCTCACTGCCCACGCTGCCCGTGCCTATCAGTACCAGGATCGAGTTCCGGCGCTTCTTCATCAGCCCATCAGCTTCTCCATGCTCACCGTGTCTCCTTCGTTCAGCACGCGGTTGTCCTCATCCAGCGAGCGCACGCCCGGTTCCCCGTCGGCATCCTCCAGGTGGTTGCGGTCCACGATGTAGTTGTTCAGCACCTCGTCCGAGGTCAGCGCCTTGTTATAGATGCGCACGCTCTTCACGTTCAGGTCGGCACCTGCCGACTTAAATTCCAGCTGGCTCCGGATGTCAAAATTCACCTTGTCGAGCCACTTGGAAGCAGCCGACTCTTCACCGTTCACATAGAAACCGATCAGCGTGCGCTGTTCGTTGGTCTGCACGTTCGGATAGAACACGTAGGTAATGCGGATATTCGTGCCCGGCTCGAACTTGGTACCCACCGAGTCTTCATAGCGCAGCACCTGTCCGGCATCCATCGCCTCGGTCACCACACCGGTCAGGAACTTGGCCTCTTCCGGAGTCACAATCAGCCCGTACCGGTTGCCGTTGTCCAGCTGCCCCAGGCAGGTGATCAGCTCCGCATCCGTGTCCGTCACGTTGGCCGTGCTGTATTCTATCTCAAGTGTCATGCCCACATCACGAATAGCAAAGCCTTCGGGTTTGTCCGCCTCGTTGAAGGGGCGGTACCCACCGTCAGCGGTCAGGGTCATACCTGCACCACCGGCCAGCAGCAGGCGGTCCTTGTGCCAGCCGCTACCGGCACCGTATTCGTTCACGCTCCACAGCACGTCCCGGAACTCCATGCGCTTGTCACCGCTCACCCAGCTTGCCGGGTTGTTTTCCGTGTTGCTTCGCCCGAAGGCGTCAAACGTACACACGGCATCCGGTGCCAGCGTGGCTTCAATGTCTGGGTGCGATGTGGTGTTCACCTTCACCTCAAGCACGGCATCACCGCACGACACACGATAGTCCAGCGGTTCCACGTTCACGTTCGTCCGTCCGTAGCTGCCGGTCTCACCGCGCTGCAGCAGGTCTTCCTTCACCACGCTGCCCCGGTCGGTCACTTTCACACGGGCCGTGTACGCATCGCGGTCATAGCCGGCATACGTGAAGTTCCATGCCGTGAACTGCTCTGCCTCCAGCACCGGGTGTTTCCAGTCACGCTGGAACCCCGCTGCCCGGTGGCTGAACATCAGGCCGGCATACGCTGTCACACCTCCGCCTGCCTTCAGCAGCGTAATGTAATGCACCCGGCTCACCACACCGGAGTTCTCATGCTGCGCGTAGGCTTCCACCACGTTCGTACCTCCTGCATCTGTGTCAGGGGGATGGTCACGTTCTTCTGCTGCACACCGCTGCCGGCCGAAAGACCGAGGGTAAAGGCCTGTCCGCCGTTCACGCGGTAGTAGATGTTCTTCTCACCGCTCGTGCCCTTGGCAGTAAAGGGGATGTTCACGTCATTTTTATATCCCCCGTCGGCCAGCCCGTTGCCCGCCGAGTAGGTGGTCTCCAGCTCCATGGCCACCATGGTCACCTTGGCCGTGGCCGTCTTCATCAGCGTGCCGCCCTGGTAGGTTGCCTGCGCTTCCACCTGCACGGTATAGGCGGTGGCATCCTTCAGGTAGGGCGAAGCGTCAAAGGTATAGCTCTGTCCGGCTGTAACGCCCACAAACTCCGCATCCCGGAACTCACTGATCACGGTCGAACCGCGTTTCACGATTACGCGGGCTTTCAGGTCGCTGTAGCCGTCCACCGTACCGCCACCGGCAGTACCCACACCCACGGAGTATTTCACCACAAAGCCGCTGCCCAGTGCCAGATACTGCGAGGCGGGAAGTCCCGCACCGCCGCTGTCCGTCAGGTCGATGTTCACCACCACCTTGTCGTCATCCGTGTACTTGGAAAAGCGCACTTCCTTCGAGCTCTCGCCGCCCTGGTTGTCCTTCTGCTTGACGGTCATCACGTACTGGGTGCCGTCCTCGCTGTCCTGCACATCCACGTCCGTCACCGTACCCACCATCGCATCGAACACCGTTCCGGATGTAGGAGGTTTCGTCTCGCCGCCCACCAGTTCCTCGGTAGGGGTACGGTTTGACAGTTCCTTCTTCAGGAACGCTTCGATGTCATCGCCTGCATAGGCATGATAGGTGCCGTCCGGCTGTTTCTGATTCCATGGTGTTTCAAGATTCATCGGATGTTCAGTCGCGTTGATGATTCCGCTTATTTTCCTTTTTGCCATAATACTGTCCTTTTATAATAATCATTCATTTATCAGTTTTACTGCTACCGTTCCATGCGTCCGATCCGTTCCACGGCTCGTCGCCTTTCCAGTATCCAAGTCCGAAACAGCTGCTTATCGCAGACCATACCAGTCTTGCCCCGGCATAGACAGCCGACAGGGCACGTTTCCCCACATACGCAGCCGTTATTTCCTTACCGCCTATGGTTATCATCGTCAATCCTCCTCATAAATCAGATACAGCGTATTCGCATCCTTGTCCTGCAGTGCCTCGTAAGCTTCCCCGCTCATCACCTCATGCCGGTAGGCCAGCAGTCTCAGCCGCCTCCCGTTCCGGTATATACGGCATCGCCCAACAGGTAGAGCTTGTCCGGCAGGATGGCTGTCCGGTCAGCATTCATGAACATGCCGGCAGGAGGCACACCCGCCACGTCCCAGTCCCCGTACAGGGTGGAATCCATGTGGTAGGCGAACTTCCCGCATCCGCCACATACACCACGCTGCCGCCCGGTTTGGTACTCTTGTCAGGTAAAACATTGCCTGTTTCCATCCATGAGGAAAAGCGTGCGGTAGCTCCGCCGACGGCTGCTGCCGTAGTCTGTTCCACCTTGGCAGCGGCATTTTCTGCCTTGGCTGCCGCTTCGTTGGCCTTGGTGGCCGCTTCCGTGGCGGCCTGGGTCTTTTCCTCCAGTCCGGCTACGGCTCCTTCCGCTTTCTTGGCGGCAGCCTCGGCACGGGCGGCGGCATCGCTCGCAGGCTTCCCTATCAGTTCCAGGGGGACGTTCACCATCTTGCCGTCCTTCTCCCCGGGCAGTGATTTCACACCGCTCAGCGAGGTGACGGTCTCCAAGTCCTCCACGCCGGTAGAACTCTGGAGTACACGGTCCAGCACTTCCTGAACCAGTTCTTCTTGTGTCATTTCTGCCATACTCATTCGTTTTTATCGGTTTCTGACCCGCCCAGGATTTCGTTCAGGGCATCTATCACATTGGGAAGACAATAGCGTTCCACCGCCATGTGTATCATCCCGGTTTCCTCATCGCTGAACTCGGTCTCGCCGGTACTCTCGAAAATCTTGAACGCAAGCCGATGGGCCTTGATGCCACTGACACGCGTATACAGCAAATCGGCTATCTGCTCACGTGCATCGAAAACCTCCCTCGTCTGACGGGTTATTCCGGTGGGAACGCTGAAATTCCTGAAATCTAACTTTTTCATATATATCTGTTTTTTAGGATGAATGATTCAATATCTGGTAACGGAATCCGTCCGCTTTTGTAATAAGTACCGTTACGGAGTCCCCGGATGCCATCTCGTAGTTTTGCAAATCTTCATTGTGGTTATAGATACCTTTTAGTATGATATTCTTTGAACCGGGTCTGACCCTGAACGTGACAATGGCTGCAAAATCGGTAGGCAAGTAACTCATGCCGAACTTGTATGCCACAGAACTTTCCGACGGCAGCGTAACCTCTACCTTACTGTAGTTGGGTTCATTGTAATACATCAAAATGATATTGTGTTGTGAGAAATCCACCGTGTAGTTTCCACTTCCGAAGGTAAGCAGCTTGGCTTTCGTATTGATAAACGCCGGGGCAAGTAATGCCGCATTGCTGCTGATACCGTAGTTCTTCGTACCGCCGGTAACATCTATAAACAATCCATAGTTCGCTTGGTCGAAGCCGTAATTCCCGTATATATTGGGGGCTGAGTTCACGATACGACCGACAGCGGTAAAAGCTCCTCCTGCAGAAGACGGTATCACATCATCACCGAACATCACATATCCTTTGCTGCCGCCGACACGGAAAAAATCATCATAAATGGCAAGACCGCCACCGCTCCCGTGAGAGTCGGCCACAGAACCGATACGGCCGTTCCCTATCTCAAAGCCGCCGATTTTCCCTTTGCTGCTGTCTATCTCTCCGGTAAACTTACCGTTGGTCGTTTCAATGCTGCCGTCTTCCAGTATCTTGAAGTTGCCGTTGGCCGTTACCAGTCCCTCCAGCTGTATATGGTCGGCTGTCAGCTTGATTTTGCTCACGGTATTTCCGTACTCGTCCTCTTCCTCCACGCTCACCCCGATAAGGCAATCTTTCCTGTATTGTCCTGCGCATACAGACCGGAACCTTCAGGCTTTATGACAAGCCCGGTCTCTTTCAGCGCATTACCGTCCTTGTCGAAGACCGCCGCTGAAATCTTTACCAGCCGGTCGCTCTGTTCGAACAGTGTACGGTACTTATAGGCCAGTGCGTCCGCCTTGTTGGTGCTGAACACCAGCAGCGAAATGTAAATCACGCCCGTAAACGACAGCTTGAAGTCGCCAGTGCCGTTCCAAAGTCCGTCCAACGTGAACATCTTCTCACCGCCAACGGGCAGGTCCTCTTCATGGCCGAACATGTTGAAGTTCTCAAACCCGGTCTTATCAGCGTTCACAAATTCTATTTTCAACCTTCCGGCTTGATAACCCGGTAGCTGAACGACAGATACACCACGCCGGGCACCCGTTCGCCCTGGCTGTTCGTCTGCCGGTACTCCGGTACCAGCCGGAAGTCCTCCAGTTTCTGCATGATATAGCTGTTCCGGATATAGGCATAAGGCACCTTGCCGTCGGTCCGTATCTCGGCATGGCCGTCCGGCTTCGTACCGTAAGGACCGCCGTTCGCCAGATCCAGCGTCCGCCCAGGGTGAACAGCGTAGCCTTGCTGCCCGTCTTCCATTTGTCCATGCCGTCGGCAAAACTGCTGTTGTCCAGATAACTCTGTTCTTCGCGTATTTCCTTGCGCAAGCTTTCCACGGCTGAATGGATTTTCCCCTCGGTTATCTCAAACCGCGTCAGGATGTCCTCGCCCGTCATCAACACGAACGTACCCTTCAGCCACACGTTGTCGGCATACAGGCCGTTTCCTTTCGGCTGTTTGTCTGCCGGGAAAGCGCTGCTCCTGATGCCGTCCAGCTTACCCAGCCGGCAACGAAGGCAGCCGTTGAAGTTCTTGGCCTTCACACCGTCCAGAATGTCGATACGGGGCTGTCCGTCCTCCGTGGCCGCAATGGATATAAGGTTCTGCCGGAGCGGGTTTTCCGTGTTACCCATCAGCACGCACTCATCGCCAGCCTCCGGCTTCACCCCGCCAAACTCGCTTACCGGAACCAGCACACCATCGGCTATTACAGAAGACACCTCCACCCAGTAGGATTTGAGTTTTGTTCCGCCTGTAACCGCACAGCGCATCAGATCATGGGCCACAAAGCCCGATTCCTGCTCAAACACGATGCGGTAGTTGTCACCCTGCTTCACCACGTCCTTGATTTTGCCGTTGGCTGCCGACACCACCAGCTGGCCGCACACGCTGCGCACCTGCTCAATCAGCAGTTCCAGCGCCACCAGACTTTGCCGGGCAGTCACTTTGTCCACCGTCAGGTTCGTCAGTCCCGTCAGCTGGTCAATCCACAGCTGCCAGCCCTCACCGGTCAGCCCGTCCACAAACTCCGTGCTGCGCAGCAGTTCGCGGATCACGGCAGTCAGATACTCGGCATTGCCTCACCGTCCACGCTGCCGCAGGGCTTGCCGCCGGCAGCCTCGCCGAAGGTCACACCCTTCAGGAAGCGGATGGGCTCTTTGGCTGTGTCCGGCTTGCTCTTGTTCAGAAACTCTTTCTGGCTGCACCGGGCGGAAAACAGGTTGTTGTCCGTGGGCAGCGTCTTGTCCCAGCTTCGTATGATGTCCGGAAGGGCAGCGCCTTCCGTCTTTGATTTCGTATAGCTTTTCAGCGCACCGATGCTGTCCGTCACCTTGTCGAACTTGCCCACCTGCAGCGCATCGCTTATCTCGATGTCCATCTGCCCGGGTTCGTTCACCTTGCGGCTGATCTTGGTGATACGGCTCTGACGGTAGCCTTTTTCCGGGAAATACTTCCGGCTCTCCAGCTTCACCCGTCTGCCCACAAACAGGTCTATGCCGTGCTCCTCGATGTATACCGGGTCTGTCGGGGCTTTGTAGGCGGCAATGTCCAGCCAGTGGTCCCGGTTGTACTCGTCCACCGCAACCGCAAACTCCTCTTCGGCCAGCCGGTAATACTCATCCGGCATCCGGATATTCCACAGGATATAGGTGTCGCCTGCTCGGGGCACCAGCTTGCCGCCCGGCAGCTGGGTGTCGTCATCGTAGGGCCAGATGGTGATCAGTTCGAATTCACGTGCCGCGCTGTCGTAGTTCACCTCAAAATAGTGGTCGTCACTCTCCCCGAGTCCGGCCAGGTCGCCTGTCTGGAACGACACACGTTTTGTCTCACCCGCCAGCTCGTACAGGTTGGGGTCAAAGTCCAGTTCCCCGTCCCGGAAATAATAGACGGTGAATTTGTTTCCTTCATCGTCTGCCACCTCCTCGCTGCGAACCGAGCTCACCGTACCGACCCGACGGGGGAAGATGCCGCTGAAAGCATCCTGCTCGTAATGGTCATAGATGCCATATTCCTCCACGCCCTGCTCGATGTACTTCCTGCCGCCGGGAAGCATCAGACGCGGGCTGCCGTATTTCTCCGCATCGATGTTGCGGGTCGAGCCTACCGGGAACAGGCGCGTATAGAATTTGGCCGTGTTGCTCGTATCTCTTTCCAGGGAGGTCAGCCCCTTGCCATAGCCAAGGGTGATTTCTTCCCCGTGTTCGCAGCGGCACACGTTCACAGTCTGCCCCTCAACCCACCATTCCACCTTGCCGCCTGCCTTTTCCGCGATGGCTTTCAGCGCTTCGTCGCAGTACATCCCCTCGTAGTCTATCGTGATCAGCTCCGTACCTTCCACCGTACCCGTCTTCCAGTCAGTAATGTGGCCCATGCCGTTATTGATAGCCTTCACCACCATCGCCACATGCTCGCGGGGCGTGGCCGTCAGGGTAAACAGGGGGTTGGTGTCCCCGTCCGTCGTCTCCAGCACCAGGAACCGCTTGATCAGGCTCTCGATACCGTACAGCTTCAGGTATACTCCCATTCACCATCGCTCACCTGCTTCGGCGTGTAGCGTTCTGTCAGCCAGTACCGTTCGCCAGATAGTCCGTGTAGTCGTTCACGTCCAGGGGCAGGAAGGCATAATAGCTGAACGACAGGGAAAGCACATTGTCTCCCTGCACTTCCTTGCTTTGCGTCGAGCTGTCGTTCACGGCCACATCCGCACGCTTGGTTCCGGCTTTATCATATATCGTTAGAAGCATATTCTAATAGCGTTTGAATGGTTATATAATCGGTTTCGGTTCCCGGAACTTACCCGGAACTTTCCGGCATGCACACCTTCCGTCCACAGATAGGTCAGCGGGGTGAACTTCGTACAGTCGGCATACTTCACCCGCAGCTGCAGATCCAGCTGGGGGAAACGGATCTCCAGCCAGCCGTCCTTCCCTTGCTTCAGGAAATTCACAAAGGCAAAGTACTGCTTCATCCAGCCTGCCTGGGTCTTGTTGTAAAGCGCAAAATGCAGCGTCACGTCACGCGCTTCATTCCGTGGGGTCAGCACGGGGCTGTATTTTTCCCCGTGCTCTTCCCGTATGTCCACAGCCGTATCCTTCTTGGCCTTGCTCGGGGTCAGGATGGCCGTCAGGTTCTCCATGCCCCCGCGTCGGTCTTCCACCAGGAACACGCCGTATTCCGTCCAGATGTCCGTGCCGTTCACCAGCACCAGTCCGCTCAGTATATTGCCCATATCACTTCACTTTTAGTCCGTCACGTATCATTTTCTTTATCACTTCCTTCAGTTCGCCCAGGTGTCCGGCGCTCACACCGGTGTTCTCGGCTATCCGGGCCAAGTGGCCTTCGGCCGTGTCCATCTTCTCCACCACACTTTCCAGCCGGTCGTCCATGCTGCTCCAGTGCTGCAGCCCGCTGGTAAACATGCCCTCCAGCTTCGTACCCTGGTCCTGCGTCATGGCCGTAAAGCCGCCCGCTTTCGCACTCTGGCTGGTGCCGCCGGCTTCGGTCTTGTCGTAGCCCGTGGCTGCCGCCAGGTTGTCACGCAGGGCAAGGGCTTCGTCCACATACTGCATGTACTCTTCGGTCAGCGCGTTCCGTTCCGCCTCGGTCAGTTCGTTGTCCTCCATCGCCTTGCCGAACTTCTCCCACCAGCCTTTCAGTTTGTCGCTGTACATCTCACCGATCTTGTTGCTCAGCATCGCCCGCATGAAGTACTCGGATATATCCTCCGCCGCATCCTTGGCACCGTACTTCATGTTCATCAGGTTGTCGATGAAGCTGCTGTACATACCGTCGAACGAAATGCCCGTCAGCCCTTCATACAGCTGGTCGGTCAGTTCCTCCAGCTTGCCGGCCTGGTCTATGTAGTCATCCAGTTTCTCGGTCAGTCGCCCGCCATAGCCTCCCTTACCGGTATTCTGGATTTGCGTCCACATATCCACGTTGCTGCGCAGTGCCTTCATTTCCTCCGGGCTCAGGCTCCACAGGTTCCCGTCCCACTGGCGGCCGATCTGTCCGCTCAGTTTGTCTATCTGTGCCTGGTTGAAACCGCCCCAGTAGTAGTTCCAGCTGTGGTGGCTACCACTGTAGCGTGCCTGTTCCTGCGCTATCTGCAGATAGTTTGCATTCGTCTCTTTCTGGTATTTGTAAGCATCCCGGTAAGCTTCCACCGATTTTGTCCCCTTGCTTGCCTTGATGGTATCGGTCAGGTCTTCGATGGAAGTCTGCAGTTTCTCGTTCCGATCTGTAAGACGGTCAATAGCAGCCTGCACTTCCTTGGCGTTTCCACCGATGCCAAACAGTTTGTTGAAACCTCCGAAAGACACCGTGTTCTGCAGTCCTCCGATACCTTTCACAAGGGAACCGCCTATCTGTTTGAACAGGTCTCCGCTGAGGATATTGTCGAGTATTCCGGTTATCGCATTGAAAATGGTGTCTATCAATGATGAGATAATCGGGCCGATACCGTCTTTCAGCAAATCCAGTATGGAGAGAATGGCCGATATAATCTGCCCGATGACTCCGGCACTTGACAGGGTCTCGGACATCTGACTGATGGCATCACCGACCTTGCTCCGATATTCAGTTTTGAAAGACCGGTAAGCATGCTCTGGATTCCTTCAAATGATCCCTGCAAGGTTCCGCTTGCAAAACCGTGCAACCCGTCGGATACCATGTTCAACCCGTCAACCGTGTCCTGGGAGGCACTTTTCACCTCCCCGGCAAGCGCTTCATTTCAGAGGTAGCGTTCAGGTATTCTTCGTCAGCTGAAACGCTGGACGATTGGGCCATTTGAAGAGCGATTTTGGTACGTTCTATTTCTGCCTGGTTACCGCTTTCAAGAGCCTTGTTGTAATCGGTCTGCGCCGCTTTTAACCGGGCGAATGCCACTTCCTGCTGCAGTTCCGCATTTTGCACGCGTGTTACGGCATCCCCCAAAGCGTGCATCTGCGTTTGCAGCCGGGCAAAATCCAATGTCCCGTTGCCACCGGGGAGCATGCTTTGAATACGTTCAATGGCATCGTAAACGACCTGCTGGTCTGCGGCTCCCGTTTTTTTGAACTCATCCGTCTTGACATACTGCTTAAGTTCGCCAAGCAGATTCTTCATCTGTCTGCAAGCAAGCCGGTTAAATCCCCGAACGCTGCTCCCCAGTCTATCTTCTGGGTAAGGGATTCCATGTCCACTTTGTGCACAGCCGCATCACGCTGCTTTTCCAAAGTCAGTCTTTCGCCCTGGGACTGTGCCTTGCGGATTTTCTCGGCATATTCTTCAGCGATGGCCAGTTTCTGCTGCTGGAAGGTCCCGTATTCCTTCAGATAGTCACGCATGGCTTCCGCCTCTTCCCTGTACACGTCCGCCTCCGCTTTTTTCCTTGACTCGGTGTTTGAGGCACGGGCTTTTTCAAGTTCATCCTGTTGCTCCCGGGTAAGTCCGTTATCTCCGGTGGAAAGACCGGCTTCCTTGTTCTCACGCTTCCAGTCGGCTTCCTGCCGGTTTATTTCTTCTTTCCGGGCGTTATAGTCATATTCGATTTGTGCCAGTTTCTTTTCGGTACCGGCTTGCATACGGTCTATCTCTTCCTTCCGGTTCTCGGCCTGCAGGGCGGCAAGATCCTGCGCCAGCCTGCGCTCTGTGGCAAGCCGTTGCTTGGCTTCCGCTTCCGGATTCTTCCCGGACTGTTCGGGGTCGGTATGTCCGCCGATATTTCCTTTTTTGGCTGCTTCTGCCGCTTTCTTTACCTCTTCCTCCGCTTTTTTCAGATAACCGTCGCGTTTGTTTTCGGCATTTTTCAACAGTATGTCATAAGCTTCCTGATCATGTTTCTTAATGGCAGCCTGTGCATCATAGAACTGCCCGGATTCTGCCATGCTTGACTGCATGATATATTGTCCCCATTTCCCGAAAAAACCCATGGCGCTTTCCGCCTCTTCCGGTTTCTGCGCCTTGATTTTATTCACCTCTTCATCGGCTTCTGCAGCTTTTTTTACAAGGTTCTGGACATTGGCCTGGTGCAGCAGGACCTGTACATAGTCCTCGCTCTTTTGGATAAGGGTATCATACCATTCGGAAAGTGTTTTATAATACCCGAAAGATTCCCCGTACTTGCGGTTCAGTTCCTCTACCTTCGCCTTTTCCTGTTCCTTGCTGCCGGTGAAGTTCTTTATTTCATCGATGACCGATTTCAGTTCGAAGCGGGTACGCACCATCTGGGCACGGCCGTCCTTCTCTATCTCGGTCATTTCCTTGACTGATACGTTGAATTCATCCACGCCTTTTTTGGCACTGAACAGGTTTTTCGTCCAATCCCAGATTTCATCACCGTACATTACCAGCAGCATGATGCCGGTGGTCATGGCCGTCTGCCAGGAAAAGAGCGAGGACAGGACCTGTTTCCATACCGGTGTGCCTTTCTTGCCTGACTTCTGCAGCTCATCATATTCCTTACGGGCACGGGCCAGTTCGTCCGTAAAAATCGGCAGGTTGTTGGATATGGCCAGAAAGAACATCTGCGGTCCCATGGCCAAAGAAGGCATTTCACGGGCCATCTGCTGGATGCTGTTGTGAAGCCCGTTGAACTGGCGCTGTGCATTGGGCATGTCTGCAGGGGTGACCTGCACGGATTCCGATTCCTCCTGCAGCTGTTTCAGTTTGCCGCGCAATTCCTCAAGCTGCTTCTCCAGTGCATGGATCTGCGCGATATTGGCACTCTGGTCCAGATTGGGGGCAGCCGTCTCCCCGGCAAGGCGCAGCCTTTCCAGTTCAGCCTCCAGCAGCCTGACGGTATTACGCAGTTCCAGCGCCTCACGTTCGGCCTTGTTCATGCCGGGCGTGAGTTTGTCCTTCATCAAAAATTCAACTTCTACAGGTTTGCTCATTCCAGTTTGCTTTGAAAAAATCCTACTATATCGTTCGCTTCATCCTCGGCGCTGTGTTCCGGTCTGGGAGCACCGTTTCCGCCGCCTTGCTTTTTCCGCACATACCGCGGCGCGTCGCTCAGCATCATGATCAGCGTCTGGTAATTCACCCCATCAAGGATGTAATCCACGCTCCAGCCGGTCGCCGATGCAATCTGCCACACGAAGCCGAAAGGGCTATGGGAACCTTCATACCGGGTTCTTAACTCCCCTTCCTTGCCTGGCTCAGTCTCGGAGTCATCGGGTTCGCCCGCGCTGTCGAGCTGATAATACGCATAAAATCCTTCGTGCCCATCAGACGCTCGAATGTTCGGAACATGGCCGTCAGATAACGCCACTCCACAAAGTTCCGCAGTACCCACGCTGTCACCCCGATGCCCACGTGCCGCGACACGTATCCCCGGCATACCGTATAGGCCAGCAGGCGGCTCACAGCCTTACCATGCTCCGCCACAAAGGCCAGTTCCTCGGTCTTGTCCTTCGGTTGCCAATCGGGTTTGACACCCGTCTTCAGGTATTCCCGCGCCAGCAGAATCTGACCCCGCAGCCTCGGACGCTTCATCGTCACACGCACCTCCACCGGGCGTTTCAGCCACGGAAGCTTCCACCTTTTAAGAGGTACGGACACGCCGCTGTCAAGCAGCGCGTCCGCACACTCCATCTCTATCAGTTGTTCCAAACGGTCAGCCATACGTTAGCCCTCCTCACTTTGGAGCGATGCTGCAGCCGCGGCTTCCGCCGGCGGCAGCTTGTACTGCCCCCACTCGTCCGGTATTGCTTCCGTATCGAACACGCCGTAAGGCTGCGAACCGTCCTCCGGCATCGCCACTTCGAGCGTAACCTCTATCTTGGAGGTTTCTGTAAGGGTCAGCTTGCCTGCAGGATTGGAAAGCAGCGTGGCGTTGGGAATCAGTACGCTCTGTCCGGACACGAGGGAGAGTTCCCATGGTCCCTGCATGACAAGCACCTCCGACGGGGCTGTCCAGCCGATCGGAGTTTTCTTTTCCGAGTCTTCTTTCTTATAATGCAGGCTGCCGCCAAGCAGTTTGTGCAGGTTCGAATAGTTCATCTGGATCACATTGAACGTCGGGGCGATGCCGCCGTTACTCTGTGGGATGACCAGCACCGGGGCACCCTGCACCTGTTCGGCCTCGATCTTCGCGGCCTCGGGTTTCTTGCCGCCCAGGTCAAACGAGTTCTTTTCAATATACCCGATTGTGAAATCCTTATACTTTACGGCTCCTATGCCGTACATGAAATTCTTGTTCATCGTTTATAAAGTTTGATGGTTAATAACACACCGGCCAATAAGCCGGCCAATACACCTGTGATAAACGTCCGCATCCGGTTCGGAGGGCGTTTTTCTACTGTTTGAACGTCATTTGAAATTTCGCTCTTGGTTTCGCTACGGATGCGCGCCAGCTCTTCTTCATACCATAGCACCAGCTGCTGCAGACTGTCACACGAGGCTTCGGCCACGATGTTCCCGCTGTCGTCGCTGCCTACGGTCAGATTCGCCTGTCCGCTCTTGCCACGGTACACGGCACCTTCAGGAAGTTTACGGAGGCTGTCCGCAGGTATAGACAGCTTCACCGAACTCGCCGGTATACCCGCCATCACCAGTCCCGCCCGTCGGCTTCCGCTCGCGCTGTCGGTGCTTGCCGATTCCGTCTGTATCTTCTCCACCGTCGTGCTCTTCCTGCTGCTTGCGCAGCCCGCCAAGCACAGGACAGTCATCATGATGGCGGCAACTGTTGGCAGTGTCAATGGCCTTGCGCAGTCGCGCCATTTCGCGCTTGTTGGCCTGCAGGTCTTTTCTTGTTGCATTCAGTTCTTCTTTTAAGGGTACCACAATATTGCTCACCAAAACGCGGGTGGCATGTTCTGCGTTATCCACACGCACACCCTCTGCGTCGGCTTCGGCTTTCATCGCTTCCGCTTTCGCTTTCCTCACCGTAGCACGCAGGGAACCGATGGCTGCTGCAGTACCCACAAGGCCGCCGCTAAGAATAATGTTCATGATCTCGCTAAAGTCCATACCACCCGTTTTTTAGTCAGTCAACCTTTTATTCTGCTTCCTCGCGTTTCTTTCGGAATAGTCCGATAACCCATTGCACCAGTCCCGTGTCGGCTACCCCATTGGCTACAAGTGAGGCACCAAAACCATAGAGCAAGGCAATGTCCCAGCTCACATCACTCACAAATCCGGCATCAAGCCACCACAGTAGCATCGCGCACACCAAGCCCACACACCAGCTCACCAGCTGCGTCACCCAGCCTTTCATGTTGGGGAACAAACCTTTCAACCCTTCAGTAAGCACCACCACACCGCCGACGAAACCGGCAAAGGTGCCAATCATTGCGTCATAGTCCGTTGCCGGAACATCGGCCCCTTGGGCCATCACAGCCGATACTGTTCCCAGCATCAGCATCATAAACAGCATAATTCGTTTCATTGATTGCTTCTTTTATTATTGGTTAATACCTATTTCTTTCAGCCATTTCTGTACATCGAAACTGGGGCAGGCTTTGGCCGCCAGCTCGTTGTGTCCCACAATGCGCACATCCGGGAATCTGCGATGGAAGTCCTTCACATACTTCTCCAGTGCCTTTTTCTGGCAGCCGGTGCGGGTGTCCTTCGGGGTCTTGCCGTCCTTGGCCACACCGCCGGCATACACAATGTGGCGGCTCACGCTGTTGTACCCCTTGGCTCCGTTGGTCACTTCCCAGGGATCCACCTGCGCATCCTCGTTGTTGTTCACCAAGCGTTCCACACCGCCCTGCAGGTGGAACAGGTCGGTGTAGCCCACCTGTTTCCAACCTCTGCCACCCTGGCTTACGGGCGAAGTGTGCCACTTCCGGATGTCCGCCGATGATACCTCACGCCCCTCCGGGGTTGCCGTACAGTGAATTACCAGATACTTCAATTTTGCCATACCATCTTATCCTTTCTGGTTTTGGGTAATGGTAATCTTGGCCGTCTTGCTGCGGTCGGCATTGAGCGTAAGGGTCAGTGTACCGGTTTTCTGACTGCCACTGTTTGCACCGGCCGAAATCTTCACGCTTTATCCGTCGCTTCCACCTTGAAGCCGGCAGGGGCACTGCCTATCTCATATTCTCCGCTGGCGGTCACGGTCACTTCTTCACTGCCACCGGTTGCCTCAAGGGTCACACTGGCAGGGTCAACTGAAATCTTCTTCTCGCTCGCCTTGAACACGGGGTTGCTTCGCTTGTCCAGCACCACCACTTCTTCACCGAAGGCAATGTTCGTGTCAGCCTTCATCAGCATCTTGAAGAAGTACAGTTCGCTCGCGTTCGAGATCTTGTCAATCTGAATCACGTCTTCATCGTCCTGCAGGTTCACAGCCGCAAACAGGTTGCCGCCGGCATCGGGCGAACAGAGGGTGCACACAATCAGATCATCGGCCAGGCCGCAAGCGTCTCAATGGTAATGCCTTGTAGCGACGGGCATTCACATCGGTTTCGCTCGTGTTCTTGGACTCGCGCTGGGTCAGCTCGTCATCATACTTGTCAAAGTCGTTCACGCTCATCAGAATGCGGAGGTCCGGGTTGTTGCGGATGGCCACGGGAATCTTCGCACGCATGGCTTTCAGTCTGCCCAGCATGGTCGATTCTGCGCTGTCCACCACAATCACCTCAGTATCCTTGGCCATCTGGGGCAGGATGCCGTTAAACAAGTGGTCGTCATCATCCCCATATTCACCGTTCACATAGTGGTCACCCAGTTCAAACTGTACCCGCTTGGCCAACTCGGCAAGCATGGCGTTCTGCGCTTCGGGCGGAAGTTCCGAGAATACCAGGTTGCCCTTCGGCTGCCATTTGCGCCAGATGTTCTCGAACGTGCGGGGGTTAAACACCGTAAAGGCCATGAAGTCCACCGGGTCAAGACTCTTTTCGTCGTAGTTGAAGTTGCCCTTCGAATCCTCCACGCCGGGGTTCTCCTTGCGCTTCTGGAGCATCTTGCCGGTCTTCAGGCGCGGCAGGCTGATTTTCTTCTCCACACAGGGAATCACCATGATCAGCCCCTTTTCCACAATCTCATTGCTCGTAGCGGCAAGCGTCAGCAACTGTTCCAGTACCTCGCCGCTGTAATTCGTGTTTCTTACAATTATTGCCATAGTTCAATCACTTTTTACGTTTGTCCTTAATTTCTCGCATACGCCTGTTCCAGGGGCTTTCTTCACCATTCGGTTCCAGATGCAGGTCTTCCATCACACGGCGCTTTACCGGCAGTTGGGCCAGGGCCTTTTCGCCGTTCTCGCGGTCATTGGCCAAAAGGTTTTCGTAGATGGGGCGGGTAGTCGCATCAATGCGACCGTCCTGCTCGGCTGCGTCAAGCAGCTGCTTGCGGGCGGCAAGGTCTTCGGCTTCAGCCTTGTCTTCGTAGGTCTTCACCTTGGCCTTCAGGTCGGTGTTCTCTTTCGTAAGGATAGGTACCTTGCCTGCCTCTTCCTCCAGTTGGTCCATCAGGCGGAACACATCCGCATCACTCGCGCAGTCCTTGAAGCGCGGGCGTTTCTTTACGTCTTCCAGATTCATGTCTTCTCTGTTTTTTTGTGGCTCAACGAGCCGGTTATTGAATAAAGTATATATCTGCGCCGGTGTACTGTCTGCCGGCACGGGGTCTGCATCATAGATGTCGTCTATGAAACCAAGGTCCAGGGCTTCCTTGGCGGTCAGCCAATGGTCCTCGCCGTCAAAATAGGTCTGTTTCACTTCTTCCTTGCTCATGCCCAGCCGCTCGGCATAGATTTCACTCAAGCTGCCTTCCAGGCTTTCTATCTCTTCCATGCAACGCTGCAGGTCCTGCTTGTTGCCGTAACACCCGCCGCTCACACTGTGCAGCATCAGACGGGCATATTTGCTCATTTCTACGGGCTTGCCGCAAAGGCTATCACACTGGCCATGCTGGCGGCTATGCCATCCACATAAATGCGGATGTCGGCCTGGCTATGGCGCAGGGCGTTGAATATCGCAATGCCGCTGTACACTTCCCCGCCGTTGCTGTTGATACGCACATGGATGCGTCGGCTCACGCGTTCGGCTTCCATCAGTTCCTGGGCTATGCGCCCGCTTTGCACCTCCGTATAGTCTCCGATGTCCCCGTACAGGAATATCGTACTGGTGCCGTCGTCACTCGTTGTAATATTGAAAAATCTGCTCATCGTCATGTCTTTACCAGCGGTTTCCCCGCCTTTCGATGGTGCGAAAATAGAACATTCCCATGGCACCAAGAAACCGCGTCCGCATCATAACGTTTTCTGGCGTTATCATAACGCTGTAACCCGTCATCATGCGTACGCGCTTTTACAAACCCCGCTTTTTCATGCAATTTTGTAACGTGATTTACAACTAAAAAGGACGATTTATGGCAGATTTGACGAATGCCCAGAAAAAGGAATGGGCAAAAACTTTGTACCTCAAGGAAAACCTCACACAGCAGGAAATCGCCGACCGGGTGGGCGTGTCACGGGTGTCCGTGTCCAACTGGGTACGGGCCGGGAAGTGGGAGGAACAGAAGGTGGGGCTTACGCTCACAAGGCAGGAACAGGTGGCTAACCTCTACCGGCAGGTGGCCGAAATAAACAAGGCCATCGCCGAACGGCCCGAAGGGGAACGGTTCCCCTCATCCAAGGAGGCTGACATCCTCGGGAAACTGTCGGCGGCCATACGCAACATGGAGCAGGAAGTGGCATTGCCGACATCATCAGTGTCCTCACCGGGCTCATCGACTGGGTACGGGCGGCCGACCTCGAAAAGGCAAAGGAAATTACACGCCTGGCCGATGCGTACATTAAAGACAAATTATAAAGGGATAGACAATGAAACAGACTGACAGACTCGCTCTCCTCGATTGGGAGAAGTACAAAGAAGACATCGCAAGGGCTACACCGGTCGATAGGAACATGACGGCAGCCGAACGGGAAAAACACCGGGAATATCTTGAGAAACATCCCATAGAATGGATCAAGTTCTTTTTTCCGAATTATGTCAAATATGAATTTGCCGACTTCCAGAAAAAGGCTATCCGGCGGATCATTGCACACGATGAATGGTTTGAGGTGCTTTCTTGGAGCCGTGAGCTGGCCAAATCCACCGTCACCATGTTCATCGTCATGAATCTCACGCTTACCGGACGCAAAAAGAATGTGATTCTGACCTCCAACAGCAAGGACAATGCGGTGCGCCTGCTCGATCCTACCGGGCCAATCTCGAAGCCAACGGACGCATCATGCATACTACGGCAAACAGGAACTGCCGGGCTCATGGACCGAGGATGAATTCACCACCAAAGGGAAGGTCTCTTTCCGCGCACTGGGTGCCGGACAATCTCCGCGTGGTTCGCGAAACGAGGCCATACGTCCCGACGTACTGCTGGTCGATGACTTTGATACGGACGAGGATACCAAGAACCCGGACATCATCCAGAAGCGCTGGGACTGGTGGGAAAATGCGCTGTATCCCACAAGGTCCATTTCCGAACCTACACTGGTCATCTTCTGCGGAAACATCATCGCCAAGGACTGCTGCGTGGTGAGGGCGGGCGAAATGGCCGACTCCTGGGACATCGTGAACATCCGCGACAAAAACGGTTTTTCCACATGGCCGGAAAAGAACTCGGAAGAGGACATCGACCGCACACTGTCCAAAATATCCAAAAAGGCGGCACAGGGAGAATATTTCAACAACCCGATTTCCGTGGGAGAGGTATTCGAAAACATTGCATACGGCAAGGTTCCGGCACTCTCCAAATTCAAGTTCCTCGTGGTGTATGGCGACCCGGCACCGGGCGAAAGCAAGGGTAAGAAAGGCAAATCCTTCAAGACGGTTTCGCTCTGTGGCAAATTGGGTGGCAGGCTTTACGTCATCAAGACTTTCCTGGCACAGGCGCTCAATGCGGAGTTCATTGACTGGTATGTCCGGATGCTTGAATTTGTCGGGGGCAAGACCAATGTCTATTGCTACATGGAGAACAACAAGCTGCAGGACCCTTTCTTCCAACAGGTGTTCAAACCGCTGGTGGCAAAAGTACGCCGCGAACAGAAGATTGCGCTGTTCATCCGGGGCGACGAGGAGAAGAAGACGGACAAGCTACGCGCATCGAGGCCAACCTTGAACCGCTCAACCGCGAGGGGAACCTCATCCTCAACGAGGCTGAACGGGACAATCCGCACATGAAGGAACTGGAGGATCAGTTCAAGTTGTTCACCCTGACCATGCGCTATCCGGCCGACGGACCGGATGCGGTCGAAGGGGCGAACCGTATCATTGACGAACTGATCAGGCGCATTGAACCGCCCGTATTCCGATCACGGAAGGATGTAAGAAAACGGAATAAGAAAAGATTATGACAACTCTAAAACAATAGGACTATGAGCAAATTTGTTGAACTTACCGATTACGATGCGAGCATCCACCGAGACATCCTCGACGCACTGGTTCGCGAAGACGAAACGGTCATTGAGGTTTGCGAGGACAGGGCCATTGCCGAAATGCGGTGTTATCTGGGCAAACGCTACGACTGCAACAAGATTTTTGCAGCCACCGGCGAGAACCGTAACCAGCTCGTGCTGATGATGGTCATCGACATGGCGGTCTATCACATCTTCTGCATCCACAACCCGCAGAAACTTTCCCAGGTACGCAAGGATCGTTACGAACGGGCGGTGGAATGGATGAAGGCGGTGGCCGACGAGGACATTTCAATCGAAGGGGCTCCGCTGCTGCCCGAGGAACAAAGGGCGGGCAGGTCGGATTTCCGCATTCAAAGCAACCGCAAACGAACGAACCACTGGTAAAAAGCAAGCATCATGAAAAAGAAAAACAGAAAAAACAACAAAGCCGGCATCATCACCGTAGGGGGAAACTTCACGTTGCCGGGACAAAAGAGACCGAATGTGATTGTGCTCACACAGCCCAAACGCTTCGGGCTGGACATTTCCGACTACATGGCAGCCGTAAGGGTGGCCGAGAATGTCGATTTCTCGCGACGTTACAAACTTTATGACTCTACGAGGACATTCTGATGGATACCCACCTTTCCTGTGTGCTCGAAAAGCGAAAGAATGCCGTGCTGTGCTCCAACATGGAATTCCGGGTGGACGGGAAGCCCGACGATAAAATCAACGAACAGATACAGTCGCCCTGGTTCAACCGGCTGGTGGGTGACATCCTTGATGCGAAATTCTGGGGCTTCTCGCTCTGCCAGTTCTACAAGCTGCAGGAGTGGGTGGATTATGACCTGGTACCACGCAAGCATGTGGATCCGGTCAGGGAACTCATCCTGCGCCACCAGACGGACATTACCGGCCATTCCTGGAATGAATATACCGACCTGCTGTTTGTGGGTTCACCGTCCGATTTGGGGCTGTTGGCCAAGGCTGCACCTTGGGTCATCTACAAACGTAACACTACGGGCGACTGGGCACAGTTCTCCGAGGTATTCGGCATGCTATCCAGGAATATATCTATGATTCCGACGACGACGAGTCACGCCAGCGGGCCATGGAGGATGCGGCCAATGCCGGAAGTCTGGCGCAGTTCTTCCATGCCAAGGACACGGAACTCAAACTCACGGAAGCCGGAAACAAAACAGGGTCTGCCGATGTCTATGAACGCCTCTGCGAGCGGTGCAACAACGAAATTTCCAAACTGATACTGGGCAATACGCTGACCACCGAATCGTCCGAAAAAGGCACGCAGGCTTTGGGTACGGTTCATAAGAAAGTAGAGGACAAGGTACTGGAGGCCGACCGGAAGTACGTGCTCAACGTGCTGAATTACGACATGACGGACATTCTGCTGCGCATGGGCATCAACACCGAAGGGGGTACGTTCTGTTTCCCCGAACCGAAGGAAACGGATGCCGGTACCAAAATATCCATCCTCACGCAGCTGAAGAAGAACTTCAACATCCCCATCGACGACGACTATCTCTATGAGGAATTCGGTATCGACAAACCGGCCAATTACGAGCAGCTGAAGCGGAACAAAAGACGGCTGAACAAGCCGACCAGATTCCAAGCCCGAAGAAGGAGCCGGAGCCAGCGAATAAGGGACGGGATGATGAACCGACACCGAAACAGAAAAGAAACTTCCGGAACTGGCTCAAAGGTTTTTTCGTGAAAGCCCCGGCAGACGGGGCAGCTTTAGACTGGTAGTCGACAGACTGTATGCGGCTGATAATGGCAGCATCTCCATGGAGTTTGACTTCTCCGAAGAGGTGCTGCGGCGTGCCTTGCTGAACATATACAGCAGGGACTTTCATCCGGCAACCGAAATCGAAATCAACCTGTTCAATGAAATATGGGCAAAGATGGACAAGGCGGCAAAGGAAGGGTTCAGCAAATCCAAGGCCATTACTCCGGACGAGGATTTCAGAAATGCCATACTCCGGAACAATGCCGTATTCTCGGCATTCAAGGTACATCGTATGCAGAATGACATGGCACGACTTTTATTGGATTCAAACGGCATTTTAAAACCGTTCGACAAATGGGTACAGGAAGTCTTGCCCATTGCTTCCCATCAGGTTCGTCACTGGCTGCAGACGGAGTATGATACGGCGGTCATCCGGGCGCATCAGGCGGCTGACTGGCAACAGTTCCTGCGCGAACGCGATATTCTGCCCAACCTCAAATGGCTACCGTCCACCTCCATTCATCCGGGGGCTGACCACCGCCCGTTCTGGAATACCATCCGGCCGATTGATGACACGTTCTGGAACATCCACCGACCGGGCGACCGGTGGAACTGCAAGTGCGACCTCACTGCCACCGACGAGGAGCCGACACCACTTCCGGACGAAGACGACAAGAACAAGCCCCAGCCCGGACTGGATAACAATCCGGGAACGGACGGCAAACTGTTTTCCGACAATCATCCATATCAGGCAGAAGCCACAAGGGTGCCCAAAAAGCGGTGGATAAACTTATGGCCCGTATTGACGAGATGATTGCGGAAATGCCGGACTACCTTACCGGGGAGGAAAAAATGGCCATTGCCCGGAACAACCTCGAAATGGAAAAGGCTCTTAAAATCAAAAAAGGAAAACCTATGGATGTGGATAAGGCGGACAAACAGAATGCAAATCCCAAACATGTGGAAGAGTATATTTTGGATTCCAAAGGAATATACCGCGATAAAAGGGGAAACAGATACCGGAAGAACAGCGATTACGATAAAAAACGGGATACTCCATACAGTATCAACTGCCAGACTTGCGCACCGGCATACGCTTTACGATTACGTGGATGGGATATTACCGCCAAAGGCAATGTCGCAGGGTCTAAACTTGAATATCTGAGTAATGGACGTGCTTTTGAAGTCTGGAAAAACACCGACGGTACTCCGGCGCAACATATAAGTATAAACAGCTGGCTTGCGCACAAAGGATACCTGAAAATGACCCCTAAAAGGTACATGGAGTATTTCAATGAGGTATGTAAGGAAGAAGGCGTGTATGAATTGTGCATCGGCTGGAAAAGTGGAGGAGGTCATGCTACAATCCTGCAACGGTTTGCGGATGGTGAACTAAGGTATATCGAACCCCAAAGCGATAATTCTGCCGGTTCAGGAATGGAATGGAAAGACGTAAAATATTTATGTGAAATAGGAGCTGCGACTTCCCACAACTGCAGGGGAGTCCTGAGAATTGACAATAAGCTATTCGATGTCTCCTTCCTCGATATTTTCGATACATGAATCGATAACGTCAAGGGATAACGGACCGGTTATTTCGGTTGCGTCTTTACCGTCACACAGATAGACGAAAGGATAACCGGTACAGGAGTCCCCCGGAAACTTGAACACATAGGCTTCCTGGCTTCATAAATACCAAGGTATTCGAAGGTGTCACCGTATTGCTCAATAAGTACACGGGCCTCGTTCTTTACTTGTTCCGGTATATTCATAACGCATAAAAGGCATATTGGAAGCCTCGGTTGCAAAGTTATAAATTATTCTTGAATTACTGATGATTATGGACATAAAAGATTTTACGGAAATGATAAAGCGGAAACGTGACAGGCTGGACAGTATGATGCGCCGCAAAATGCCAGTCATGGTAGGACGAATGGCCAAAGACCATTTTCAGGATAACTTCCGGCAGGGTGGATTTGTCAATGGCGGTCTTCACCCTTGGCCCAAAGCCAAACGGCTGTCCTCGGGAGGTTCCGATGCCGCCAGCAATTATGGAACGCTGCTCTCCGGCAGGAAACATCTGTTCAAATCGGTCGGATATACACCTGCAGACTACCGGGTAAGGTATTCAACGAGGTGGTCTATGCACCCATCAACAACTGGGGCGGGGAAATCGATGTCACCGTCACAGACCGCATGAGGCGCTTTGCATGGGCCAAGTTCTACAAGGCTTCGGGAAAAAGAAAAAAAAGCCGGCACAGGCAAAAGAAACGCGTCAAACGACGTTCCAAGCCGAAGGAACTGAATCCGCAGGCACAGTTCTGGAGGAACATGGCGCTTACCCAAAAAAAGAAACTGCACATCCGCATCCCGCAGCGCCAGTTCATGGGCGAAAGCGAAGAATTGAACCGGCGTATCCGGGAAAAGGTGGACCAGGAAATTACCAACATTTTAAACCAATAACGATATGGACGAAATTTTTATCGCAATCATGGAACAGATTGCACAGGAAATGCCGGAACTCTCTCTCATCGACGAGGACTACGGACAATTGGAAATGGGAGCAGAAGAAGACCAGTACCCGGTCACTTTCCCTTGTGTATTAATCGGAAATACAACTCCGACTGGCACGACCTCGGATACGGGGCACAGAAAAGCGAATCCGCACTGACCGTCCGGCTGGCCATCGATTGTTACGACGATACAAGCTACGCATCCGGCACGTATGACAAGGTGAGGGAAAGGCAGCAGCTGGCCAAGAAATTATACAAGTCGCTGCAGTGTCTGCAATGCACGGACAACGCTTCGCCGCTGGTACGCGAGAAAAGCCGTTCGTATGCCATGCCGCATTACATCAAGGTCTATGAAATGACGTTCTCATTCACACTGCACGATGAATCGGCCATGCCGTCATCTTATGGGGAATAGTTCCAGCTGGGCGGCAGTCAGGCGGGGGGCTTTCACCTTGGGAACAGGCTTCAGATTGTAGTCTGTTCCCTCACGTGATTTCCGGCGGATGATGGTCATGATACGTTCCTCGGATATAAAGAATTCGCGCTCCGACAACACTTTTAAAGCATCGTCGAACCGCAACCGCTGTATTTCTGTCCAATAGTAGTAACGACGGCATAGTGCCTCGTCACGCAGCTTGATCAGTTCTTTATCCCGTCCTTTGCCCATACATTTTATTTCTCTTACAAAAATAACTGATTTCCATCTATTTTAAGAACAAAAGCGCCGCAATTATAACAACTGCGGCGTTTTCTGTTTATAGGGTTAACGGGTTTCGGCTACAAACGGCAGAAACTGGGTTCAATGCGGGTCCATACGCCGTTTTCAGGGTTGCGGCGGCTGAAGTAGTAGTTGGTGGCATTGCGCTGCACTACATTAGCTTCCTTGAACAGGCGCATGATGTCTGCATACTCTTCATCGAACTTGTCTTCCAGTTCGTACAGCTTCGAAATGCTTTTGTAGTCCAGGTCGCCCATCTTGTTGCGCTCCAGCAGGGTCATGGCCATCTGATACATCGGATCATCCGAACCTTTCTCACTGTTCTGCATGTAGCGCTTCAGGTAGTCAATCAAACGGTCGGCAGCCATGTCAGCTCGCTCATCGAAACCTTTCACCTTGTTGCTCTTCACCTCCAGCCGGAAGTCTCCGTCCGTAATGGTGTAGCTGCGCTGTTCGTCGCTTTTCACCTGGCCGTATTCCTTCATCACCTTGGTAAAGGCATCGGCTTCTTTTTCCAACCATCCGCGAAAGCCTTTGACATCCTCAACCAGTGAGGTAACTTTCGACTTCACGTCTTGCATAAACTCACCGCGTAATGCCTCGTAAGTTTCACGACGGGCAATGCGGTCTTCTTTCTCTTCTTGCTGTAGCTGGGCCATAAGGGCTGCTCGCTGTTCTTTACTCAGGGACTTGATGTCCACACTTTGGTTGTTCTTTTCCATGTTTAAATCATTTTGAATGTTTATCACTTGTTTTTTATTCTTCCTCACCATCCTGCTTTTCAGGTTCATCATCTATCAGCATGGCCTCCCCATTGGCATACGCCCAGTCGGCCAGTTCGCTGAAAAACTCCGCTGCATCCTGATTCTCCAGATCGGATGTCGTAAGGGTCACGTCTTTTCTTATGCGCTCAAGCGCTTCATGTGCTTTTTTATCCATATTTGTCTTATTTATCGGTTAAACCTCCTTTTCGTTGGATAGCCCGAAGCTTGATAGCCAGTTGTTCCAGTTCCGCTGTACTAATCTGAACAAAGGGCTTGCTGGCTATCCGGGGGTTGTTGCAGAATTCGTTCACCCGGTTCCAGTCGGTGGTGTCTATACCCAACTGTTGCATCAGCTTCAGACATACGCTGCGTTTCCGTCGCAGTTCCTCGCGAAGTTTCTGCCGCCATTCATCCTGCCCGGTCAGTTTCTCCAAGGCACAACAGCAGGCTTCATATTCCTTGGAAGTCATTTCACGGAGGCTTTCCGTACGGTCCCACGTGTACTGCAGAACGATTTGCTTCTTTAGCCCTTCCCGGTCTCCTGTACAGGGCAGCTTATTGAACGAAGCATAAAACCGGGCGAAATTGGTTACTTCCTGTGCCATATCATTTGCCATTAAGAATCATTTCACATTCAGTTGATTTGGTACTGACACGATAAATTATCTTATCCGTCTTCACTGATTTAGTTTTGTATTCAGCCTCAATTTGCCCAGCAAATATCTTTTTGAATTCAGCACCCATTTTAGAAGTATTTCCTTATTGTACTCCCCGCAAAATCCTATGCGTGAAGATTGGATTTTACGAATATTTCCTCTATATACCGTAGCAGTCAACGTCATCACCACAACACCGGTTCCATTTTTATTTTTCCCATATTGACCATTTTTACTCAAACAATACTTTAATGCCACACGAACTGGCCACGTCAAGTTCCAGCTTGGCTCCCTTGCTCAGTTCCCAGTCTTTCAGCATATAGATATAGTCACAAGCCAACAGCAGGGCAATGTCGGCCCGCATGTGGACTCTCCAATGGGCTTCATCCGGCAATCCGTTCTTGAAAGGGTTTACAGGATCATAGCCTTGTGCCATCAGTTTCTCCTCGGCACGGCTGAAGGCTTCCTTGCGCTCATTCATATCATAGTGCGCGATGGCTCCGCTGATGTACACTTTTCCGGCACCGGTCGCTTCACCACGTTGAAAAGCCTTGTGTCGTTCCCACCGTTCCGGAACCACCACACTGTAGTTGCACGATTGGCAGCAGCAGCCTTCTTCTTTCACCGGGAACGGATTGTATCCGTAGCCCTCATACTCTTTGCCGCAGATGCAGCACACTTTCTTTTCTTCTTTCTTTTCCATCACTTCAAATCTTTTTAATGTTTACTTTACAACTTGGATTCCATATCAGCACATTACGTGCAAACAAGACATCACCCGTTTCTATTACGACATGACCGGGCATTTTCGCTCTTCTCACTTTTAAGTCGCTTTGGATGTTTCGCTCCAGCCAGTCATCCAATACGGACCGGCTGGAATTTCCGTCCAGCAGTATCTGGAACACTTCAGTTCCGGTGTAGCTTTCAAAAGCCTTCTCGTTATTATCCATAATCATTTTGGTAAATTATTACTTGTTTGAATGATTCCGTCTTCCCATACCACATAATAGCTTCCCGGGTCTCCAATGGCGCGTCCTTGACAATAAGCTTTATAACCGACCACCCGAATCTTCATATCACAGATATATTTCAATCTTACTGCACCGCCACCCATCGGCTGGCTTTTCTTTTCCTGGCTGATCCAGATGAAACATTTCTTCGGAAAGGTTTCCATCAGTTCCACAGCCTGCGGATAATCCCATCCGGCCACCTGAAAGGAATCGATGATGATAAACTTCGGGCTTTTCGGTTTTTTCAGTCTGGCAATCACTTCCTCCAGACTGCCTTCTGTCACCACACGAAATTTACCCTGCACCTCATTCATCTTCAGATAACCCATACGCCGTTGGAAGCTTTGGTTGATTTTCTCTTCGTAACTCATGTACAGCACCGTCCCATAGTTGCACAGTTCCTTTCCAAGTTGCATCACAAAGCTGCTTTTCCCACTGGCACTGGCACCGCTGATGAACCACGAAGCGTTCTCTGCCGGGAACCCGAAAGGTTTGCTCCATTTCTCATCCCACGGCAGAGTAACCCATTTCTTGGCGGCTATTTCCTTCGGACTGTACGCACGCTTCATTATTCCGCTGTCATTTTAAGTTTCTCAATCTCGGTATAGACTCTTCTCAAACCACCGCATGTCTTCCGTACAATCTGGGCTATATCAGCCCCCGCAGGAGCATTTACCTTGGCTACAATACGTGCCTGGTTGTTCAAGAACTGTTCGCGCTCCTTTCCATCATCCGGAGTCACCTTGCTGTACCGGTCACCATAACGGCTCAACATTTCGGTATAGCCCACCTTCTTACATTCTATGGACCGGTTGATTTTCTCTTTCAATCCGTCTGCCCCCATCATATACCAGGCGCAGCAGCGCTCAGTGGCATTCCATAAGGCCTTCAGTTCCAGGAAAGCTTCATACTGCAGGTCGCCTGCTTCATCGAGGATGATAAGCGGGGTTTCCATCGAACGGAGGTAATATACCAGGTCTTCATACACATCAGAATACTTCCCCTTGCTGTCCACACCAAACTCTGCAGCAATCTTGCGTACCAACTTCAATTTTGTCTTTACCTGCGAGCAGTCGATATAAACGGCATTCTTGTGGCTTTGCACATAATAACGTGCCGTGAAAGTCTTGCCGATATTGGGCATGTCGCACAAGATGCCCGACAGACTGGACTGCTGTGAGAACTCCAGCTGGGCAGTTATATATTCAAAGGTCGGGGTCTTGGCTGCTTTCCATTCCATTTCACCACGGAGGTTCACCCTAATTTGCGGGCAATGCTTATCCAGTTGGCATCGCTCAGGCTTTGTCTGTCTGTCCGTTCTTGATTGCACTGTACACAGATGTACTGATGGCTAAAGAGGCAGCATGCTTGGCATCACTGGGATAGTTCGCACGGTTGGCAGCTATCGCTGCTAAAATCTTCTGTTTTTGCGCTTCTGTAATCATAATTCTAACGCTGTTTTAATGTTGTTCTAATTCTATTCTTACATGTCACTGATGGCCCTCATTGCCTCGCTTATTCCGGAGTGCCATTCATAATCTGATTCCGGATCTGCCGACAATTCGGCTGGCAAATCATCGGATAGTTCCACCGGGGGAAGTTCCAGTTCCTCTTCCGGGTCATCCGTTGGCTGATCCGGTGTACCGGTTCCCACCTTTCCGATGGCGTGGTCATTGAGGTATTTGCTGAAATGACTCAGAACTTTGTTTTGCTCTGTATAGGCTACCCGGTCTTCTTCGGTCTGTTCTGCCATCACCCGGTTGTAAGTCACTACCGGACGAACCTTGTCAAGGTAGCGGTCGTTCTGGTACAGGAAGACATCCGTAGGCTTGCCCTCTTCATCCGGCAGATAGTAAGCCGTCACCTTGCGGTTGTTTGGTTCCAGCTGCTCCAGCACTTCCGGACCGCTCAGCCACCAGTCCGCATTTGCCACACGTACTGTGGAATTTCTACGAATACTGGTATCTACCTTTTCTCCGATATATCTGCTCAAGGTCAGTTTATCAAGCGGTCGAAGGGTCGGATTGATTTTGGCTACGAGCACATCCCAACGGGTCATTCCGGGATATTTCTTTTGATTGGGGTGAAGCGTATTGTTCCATTCTTCACAATCGCGCCGGTCGTCCGCCACAAGCTCTTCAAACGTATAATACTTTCTGTCTTCCCAGGTGTGGTTGCTGCTGTCACTCACTTTCTTCTGGTCCACCCGCCGTGCACCTTTGTTATGCCAGCGGCCAATGGCTTCATGGTTCTTATGTGCTATGGTTGTCTTGAACGCACCGTTCAGAGCTTCAGCATATTTCTCCTGTGAGTTCTGTGGGGCACAGAAATGCACAAACTTAAATACCTCACCTGCCTTCAGGAATCCTTCTTTATACTTGCTCATCAAGTGCTGCTCCACCTCAATACCGGCTGGAATACCCCATCCGTTGCGTTCGATGAGCCGGAACATATCACGAAAACAGTCCACTACCAAGGCATCATCCTTATCCCGCCCGTAGGCCAGCCCGATACGGCACTGGCTCACCACATCATAAGCATAATAGGCATGCACATACTCGCCGCCTTTCATCCGACGCGGCAAATCCACGTCATCCATCGTTATTTGTGACAGGGAGAACTTACCACCATGGCGGTGCATGTGCGGCATTTGCTCATGATAGAATTCCATACGTCCACGCAAGGCTTTTTCTATCAGCAGCTGGCTTGCCGGGTTGTTCAGTATGTTCCGGATAGTGCTTTCGCTCAGTTCTTTCGGTTCCCCGTTCTTATCCGTAAAGTTTTCCGGATTGAATATCTCTCCTGTTTCCAGATCCCATACTTCCAGTTCACCGCATACAAACGACAGATACATTTCATGCACATCACTGCCGTATGGTTGGTTGGGAAGTACTTTCAAACTCATCACCAGGCGTTCGTCCATGTGAGTTACCTTCCGTTTGTTCTGGTTGCCGAATTTTCCGGTTATCAAACATTCATAACCGTATTGCTTATATTCGTTCACTTTCTTGCGGAAACGAAGGGTACTGGCAGGAAGATCATGACCAAAGTCTTCGCGTAGGGTCTCGATGGTGGTGGCCATCATGTCCCAGTTATATTTTTCACCCATCAGTTTTCGGTAATCATTGCTTCTGTTATAAAGCTTGATACAAGTATTCAACACGGAAGCATTCACCGCATATTTCCGGGCAAGTTCGTCTGTTGCTCTGTTGCTGGAAGAATGGGAAGCCCAATCCAAAAAATAGGCTACTGCAGCCTGATCCAGCACATAGTTTGAGAGTATCCAGTGGCGAAGTGCTGCTCTGTTCCACCGGGGTTGTCTTCCTTCACCCGTTCCAGACACTCGGTAGGCAGGCTATTGAGGGCGACCAACGCGCAATTTCCAGCAGCACCTCCACCACGACGCACCACCTTGATACGGCCACGGTTCACCCAGTTCCTGTAGCAGGATTCGGTGATATAGCCGCCATCTATGAGCTCACGTGCAGAAATACACTGTATGTTACCGTAATACACCAACATAGCCGCCTCCTATCTCAATGCCGATGCAAACGCTTGGATTTGGTTAATATCGGCAACCATCACATGCTCGTAAGTCTTCACCGTTTCTCCCTTGAATATTACCTGACCGCTACCATCATTACGGTCAAGCTCTATCAAGGCACCGTTCGGACAGTACTGACGCATCACATTGTCATAATCATGGAAAGTTCTATTTCCGGAATAACAACCATCACAATACCGCCACGATCCATGGCCAACTTACGGATCTTTGCAGAAAGTTCGGAGTTGCCACGACGGTCATCAAACCGGATAGCGTTATAAACAGTCTTCTCTGTCACGTTGAGTGCCTTTGCGATAAAGTCGCGGTCGGCTTTCGTAATGTGAATGTACCTCTTGTTCATATCTCACTTGTTTTAATGATTAATATTGGGGGGAGTCCGGGGAATCGAACCCCGGCACAAGAACCATGCACTCCCGTGTGTCTTTCCACACCGTCACCCGTCTCTTAACGCCTTCCGGGTTGTCACGCTGGGTTTACTGTTGTCCCTCAACCTTTTCACCTTTTTCAATAATCCCAAGAAGTATAGTGAATTTCTCACGTATCTTCTGGTTCACTTCCAGTTCCAACGTATGCGCCAAATTTGAAGCCGCACTGGTGCTGTTCTTGCGGATGCTTCCGGTAAGAAGACTATCAGTCAGACTGTTTATCTTGCTTTCCATGTATAACTTTACATCATCATGGCTACCGGCAGATAAAACCACCTTCAAGGCACGGTAACAGGAAAGTTCACGTTGCGTCTTGTACATATCCTCGGCATACCAGCAGAAGAAATGTTCAAAATCCTCATTCATGTCTTTGGTGTACTTGTCAGCCTGTCTTACCAAATCATCTATATGGGTCTTTACAGAACTGAATACAAAATCCCAGCAACTCATTTTCTTGTTTTCCATAATCTCACTTATTTAAATTCGTTTATAATCGGTTTCAAACTCACGCCGTAACAACTCATCAGGCGGCGGATAAGGTTCTTCACATAAAAATCAGGTGCGGAAAACACAATCCCGGTCTCTTCGGTATATCTGAAGCTGATACCGTCCATCATCAACACGTAAGCCACCTTGTGCTTCACGCTCTGTGTCTGCCATTCTTTTATTTCTTCGTTCATTTTCTTTAATCCTTAAAATTCGCTAATCACATGCCTTTTTCGTATATTTGGCGCGGTGTTCCTTTTTGAACACGCTGCAAATATATAGAATATTTTCGACACTAAAAAGTTTTATGTAGATAATTTACGACTTATGACGAATATTTCCGACAGATTGCAATCCTAATTAAAGAAAAAGGTATCAGTACAAGGGCACTTGAACAAGCTATTGGGTGCTCGAATGGAGTAATTTCAAGATGCATTAGCAAAGGAACAGATATATCAAGTTTATGGGTGTCGAAAATTATCGAAATACATAATGATATAAACCCTACCTGGTTACTTACTGGGAAAGGTGATATTTACTATAATACATCATCTACAACAACACAAACAACCGAACTATCCTCTCTCCTTGCCTTAATTAGAGAAAAAGAAGAAATCATCAGGGAACAAGATAGAGAAATCGGACGCTTAGAGGAACGAATCCGGCAAATGACAATCGAAAAGGAAAAACATGTATCGGATGCGCCCATTTCCGGTACTGCAAATGTCGGGTAGGCGGATTTACTATTACCATACACCGGTGATGGAAAACGAAGCGTACCCCTATCATCCCCCATGATGTCCCCCTCCCAAGCAATCCCCCTCCCCTACCATTATATAAGGCATAAAGGCACTGATATTGGGGAATTTAAAAAGTAAAACGTGAAAAATGATAGGTTTTTAGGGGGGGGCTATCAAATAAAAAACAAGGGGTATTTTTAAAATTGTGGTATTTTAGCATGTCTGTATCGCACACCGCCAAAACCCTATTTTGAATATCCAGTTCTATAAAAGTGAATATCCACTTTGAATATCCACCTGAATATCCAGCGTCAAAAAAGACCGATTTCAAGCACAAAAAAGGGAGGTATAACCACCTCCCCACACCGGATCATTCTAAAGCCGTTTTTATTGCCTTTTTAGCCGCTTATTATTCGTCTGATACATTTCCACTACGCCCGCAAGAAATGAGCGTAGATTGCTTTATTATAGCCTTTTTGGTGCATACAGTCCCGTTACCAGATAATCCTGCATGAAGCAGATAATTCTTCGTTGCGCCCACCTGTTCTGCCGTCAAAACAGTATAAATGGCCGTTATACTACTAAAATACCAGTCTTTCCGCTTTGTTCCTTCTATTCCGTGTGTCAAATGTATATGTATTACCTTTGCCATAACTAATAATATTTTGTCGCAAATATACCAAATAACTATTATATGGAATAATTTAAGCAGCATTATATCAAATAATCAGGCACAAAAAAAAGCAGCCGCAGCTGCCACTCACTCCCCCACCAGAATCAACCATGTAAGCCTTATGTAAACCCAATTAAACCTATCTGCAAATCTGTATGCCTAAAAAGCACCTAAATGTAGCTGCAAATTAAACCCACGTAAACGTTTCGTTTTGCAGAGCCATCCACTCATATTTTGCATAACATTTTGTATATCAATAGGTTTGATATTCTTTCCGCTCAATCCTCAATATACGTTTCGTTCTGTGCCCCATATTTTTATTAAATAACGGAGTCCAGGCACGAGAACGTTTCTCATATAATGCCGCATCAGATTTCTTTCCCATACGCAATGCCATACGGCTTAATCCCCAATCTTGGAAAGCCCATTCCAATGTTTTACCCGCATTGCCGGGACAATATCCTTTTTTAACATAAAATTTCAAGTCATCTGCGCTTTCATAACTCATCATTCCTCCCGGAGCATGGTTACGTTTAATTGCTTCATATGCATGAGAAGGCTTGGTTTTCTTCATCAGGTCTTTCATATATGTACTTACCAGCATGTTTGTAGCCGGACATCCTGTATGATGAATGAATATCCCCCTGAACAGGCTCCACGAGGCAACAAGCTCCATTGTCTGCATATTGTATCAAGCAAGCACTCAAATCATCCAGAACCTCCGGCCAAGCCAATCCCCATAATATATTCAAATTCCATTGTGTCAGCCACAGGCCATCAAAGCCGTACATATTGAACGTTGGCCTTCCGGTCTTATCCATTGGAACACGACGTATTTTCATCGGTGCTGCAGTACGTTTGTTTACATACGGACCTGCCGTATAATCAGGATAATAACCATTAACATCAGTAATTTTATGACGTCCCAAAAGGCATGCCACAAATCTGTATAGAATTTTATGTGTTGTGCTTGACTTCCACCTTCTACCGCAATACGGCCAAACATTTCATTCCATATATCACGCGTATCTTTACGTATTTTTTCAAAATCCCAATGCGGTAATTCTGTATTCAAGTTCTCAATGGCATTATCCACAGTCGTATATGAAAGTGCTATTTTGAACAACACCTCACTTCCTTCCAATTCTCCAAAATCAAGGACCATACCTGCATTATTACCGGAAATAGCCTCTACATCCGGATTGATTCCTTTCTCACTCCATCCATCTATTTTCTTTATCGGAACACTACAATCAAGAACAAAACAAAGTTTAAGGCTGTCTGGCCCTCCCCAGAAACGTTCGGTCGTCATAAATTCACCTACAATACGCTTATCACTAATACGCAATAACGCCCCTTTATCCATAGAACAATTACCTAATACACTACCTATATCTACCAGTAGTTTGGCATTCTTGTCAGATGTATAATTCAAACGATAAAATGTCACCCTATCAGTTGCCGTATATTCCACCCACGTCTTATATCTGTCAAGAAACAGACGATGATACCCCGGCTGAATAATTTCACTTTCATGTTTGAATTCCGATTTCCATCCATCCATTCCTTGAGTCGGATTTACTCCACCGGATACCGGCATTATATTCGGTCCGGACACCATCCACTCATTAACTTGAGAGAAACCTAAGACCTCATTAAAGTTATAATTATATCCGCCGCCACCTTGGTTTTTGTTGCGGGTAAAAGCATGCGCTGCCACCATTCCAAAAGGGCGAGCTGCCGGAGTGCAATAGAACCAGCGCCCTCTTGTCGTTTCAATATAAGGATCTACCCATTCTACATATTCTGTATTCTCGCCACGAGTTCGGAATACTTCTATTTCGGATAAACCTATATTTTTTCCTGCGCCATCAGTTGCCTCAAAACGAACCCATTTTATTTTCTTAGATGGAAAACAAACTTCTTTAGGACTTCCATCATTAGGGATTGCCGTAACACTAACTTTTGATCCATCACTAAAGTGCAATGTTCCCCCGGCAAGATGCTCCAACTCCGATACTCTGTCATATAGTACTATCCGGTCAACATCTATTTCATTGTCCCAGTCCAATTGAGCCCATGGTAAGTGCATAACTCCCCATGAGGTCACGCTTCCTTTGCATGCCCACTCTCCCTCATTAGCATACATAACCTTACCATCCACCAAATTACGCGCCTCGAATCCGATTCCCAATATATCCGAAACTGAAACTTTTGCCTGAGGAGCTACATTATCTTGACCAGCAAACATTGCCAAGGGCATTATGCTCCCTATCAATGAGGTCACTATCTTTCTTAAAGTTATTTTTGTCATACCTATTATCTCTTTTATTTTATAATTTTCTCAATCGGCACCCATATAAAACGAGGCTGATACAAAGAAGCCTTCTCAAACAATTTCATCATGCTATATGTATTTACATTATAACACATTAAAACCTTACCGCCTTTTCTATATTGAGGATGTACCATTGCATTATAGGTCATCATACTGTCTACCTCAAAGCCACTCTCCTCCACCTTATAAAGCAGTTTTTCATTACTAAATGGTCCTTCCGGCTTGTCTGCAATAAAGGAATAGATATCTTTCACATTCCCCGAACGGTCTTGTGATACCAGTGCTATCTTTTCTTCCAGTTCTACAACATTAAACTGCTCGGAAACACTTTTCGTAATCCCTGCTATTCTTTGTGATTTTCGGGCATCAGTCTGCCATTCGGCTCCGTCCCAATAAGAAAAGTCCACCAATTTATCATTTATCAGCTTTGCTTTTGATACGTGTACTTCTGCCATCCCCATAGCATCAGCCCTTGTTCCATATACATATATTTCTCCTTTATATGGAAGTACTGCATGCCCGTAATGTACATTGTTTTCATTGGCAGCCTTGAAGTTTTCCTTATCAATAATCTTCATCGTTTCCACATCCAAACGGAAATAATCACAGCACAGATATTCGAAGCCGAAAGACCCTTCTCCGACTTTATGGAACTTAGACATAAATAAATGAAGAATTCCGTTTTCTACAAATCCATGACCGGGCCAGTACCAAACCGGACTCTTCCCATCTTGATCTGCCTCAATGAATGCCAACGGATTTTCTTTTGTTCCACTATATAAAGTTTTCAGTTGTCCATTCTTGTCAATAATTGTAAATGTATTGCCTATTACAAATTTTGTGTCTTTTGCCCGCTTGTCGTTTATAACATCACCAAAGAAAGAATCCCCCCACATAAACAAACTACGCCCGTCTTTCAAGTCGATTGATATACTTCCGTCCCCTCCGGTGATTCCCCCACCTAATCCGGGCATTAACCTCTCACAAAAAGCAGAATCAAACTCAACGACCGGATCCACAACTTCTGTTCGGAATTTCCCCGGCAAGCCGCTAATGAAAACAGCAAAGAAAAAATCATTATCTTTTTCATGGTACTTCTTTTGGACAAGTCGGAGATTGAAAATAATCTCCGACTTATAATTCTAATTAATACTATTGATTATATCCCTCATTTTGAGTTATTTGCCTTGTGACAAATCTCTCTCACGCTGCGGAATAGGGAACTTTACATGATAAAGTTGCGGGGTTGCATCCGGTTTGGCAGCTTTGATGATATCCACAAACTCCTGTGGTGTACACATTCTTGTCAAGTCGAACCAACGATGTCCTTCCATTACAAACTCATGACGATATTCTTCAAGCACTACTTTTTTGAACCCCTCGTAATCTGTCGGTAAATTGTCGGAAGCCAATCCGGCCCTGTCTCTCACTTTCTTTATAGCTTTCACTGCATCCGGCGTTGGCCCTTGATTAATCGCATTCAGTGCCTCAGCCTTAATCAGATACATCTCTGCCGTACGGATAGCTGGGAAAATTGCATCTGTACTATTTCCTTTAGGCTCAGCCTCTTGATCCCAGTACTTAAATACATAAGGTTCTGCAAACTGTTTAACGGTTCCATCTTGATAAGTAACACTACGTTTTAAGACTACAGGCAAACGTGCATCATTAGCATTAAAGCTGCTATATAAATTTTCCGTTGCACTTTCCCAACCTTGTGCATTATCCACTCCATCCATATTAGGAAGCAATCGAACCAAGAATTGAGCTCCAGCCCAACCATCACTCAATGAAGCGCTAAAATTTGCTCCCCATATAATTTCACTATTAAAACGATTACTAATCTTGAACAGATCTGCATAATTTTCCAACATTGGGAATTTTGGTATTACAGCATCTGCTTTTTTAACGGCAAGTTCATAATACTCAGTATCATTGTGCTCAGCTGCATAAGTCAAATAGACTCGTGCCAATAATGCCGACGCAGACTCCGGATAAGTCTTCCACCGCCATATCTTGGTGAATACTTCAAATCAGTTTCAGCTGTTATCAAATCCTCAAAGATCAATTTATAAATCTCGTCTTTGGATACCCGGACCATCGATCCTTCGTCTGCACTCTCCAAGTTATGTTCTCGTAGAGGAACATCACCGAACATACGAATCAAATCGAAATACATCATTCCTCTAAAGAATTTAGCCTCTGCTATCAAATGTTTCTTCAAAATATCGTCCATATCAATAGCCGGAACTATCTATCACCACATTACAACATTTAATGGTCTGATAGAAATCCCGCCAAAGCAACTCAACCGGTTCATTGTATTGGTCTATCTGCATGTTGTCAACAGACGTGTATTGAATACTTGCCTGCTGGCTGTTTGCATTATCAGAAAACAAATCCTGAAGAACCCAATAATCATTATAAAAGACTCCACCATAGTTTTTGTCCCACAAACCACCTGGAGAATACCCCATAATCAAATAATTATAAATCGCATTGGTAGCAGAAATAGCATGCTGTTCTGTCCGATAATAACTTTCAGTCGTAATTTGTCCTTTGGGAACTTCATCCAAAAATCCTGAGCATGAACAGAATGTAAAAGTTCCACAAAATAAAGCTGCTAATATATATTTTTTCATAATAAAATTTCAGTTAAAAATTCATTCTTAAACCAAATTCATAAGATTTAGACATCGGATAAGAACCATAGTCTGCACCCATTGAAAGATTATTGTTCGCAAAACGGCTCACCTCAGGATCATATCCTGAATAGTCAGTGAATGTATGTATATTTTTTAGTCCCGCAAAAATAGTCAATCCCTCACAATAGAACTTCTTTATGATATTTGCCGGGAAAGTATAGCTCAACGTAATATCCTTTATTCTTAGATAGGAACCATCCTCTACATAATGATCTGACAAAATATTCCCCGCAGTTTTGGTTGTTGCACGAGGATATAAGTTGTCGGATTATCAGGGGTCCAACGATTCAAAGCTGCAGTAGAGTTATTCTTGTATCCATCGAAGCTCTCCAAAGAAAACTTATTGAAGTTGACAATCTCATTCCCCACAGCTCCTTGCAAATAGACAGTCAATCCTAATGAAGAGTTATTTCTCAATTTAAAATTGAATGTATTGTTAAAGCCAAAAGTAAAGTCAGGATTGGCATTTCCCAGAATGAACAAATCGTCCTCATTAATAACATTGTCATCATTTTTATTTACATACTTACGATCACCATGATGTAATGTTTTTCCTGCAAAAAATGGGATTCCAGATAAATCCTCGCCTAATTGAGCAATGCCATCGGTTTTATAACCATAAATAGTTCCAATAGGTTGGCCTTCGGTTATTTCAGTCCAATAAGTGATACCCAAAATGGAATTACCTCTAAGATTTTCCTGACTTCCCGCTAAATTGGTGATTTCATTTTTATTGTATCCAAGCGTAAAATCCATATTCCAACTGAACTTACCAGCAAACGGAACTGCACCCAATGTCACTTCAAAACCTTGATTCATTAAATTACCTACATTGCTCACTACAGAATCATAACCGGTATTAAAAGCAACCGGCATGGTCAGCAACAAATCGCGAGTTTTTTTATAATAGTAGTCCGCAGTCAATGTCAGTCGGTTTTTAAACAACCCCAAATCAATACCCACATTAACTTGAGAAGTCGTTTCCCATTTCAAATCTTGATTGCTTAATGTAAAAGGAGTAAGCCCCTTTACTATTTCAGTATTGCCAAAATAAGCCTCTGCATTATACATCAAACCTTGCGAGCTATAAGGGGGAATACCTTCATTACCCACAATACCATAACTTGCTCTTAATTTTAAATTAGAAACAGCTTTCATTTCTTTCATGAAGTTCTCCTCTGAAATTCTCCATGCGCCAGCAACGGAGGGGAAAAAGCCATACTTATTGCCTTTACCAAATTTGGAAGAACCGTCAACACGTCCGGTCAAAGTTAACAAGTAACGTCCTTTATAACCATAGTTGATACGGGCCAAGTAAGAAAGCATTTGCCATTCTGCAATTCCTGAATTTGCCGCTTGGCGCAATGCACCTGATTGGATAGAATTGAACCCTAAAAACCCATCTTCAAAATCAGCTGTTGAAACAGACGAGTTTTCGGAAACGAATGCTTGGGCCGTCATACCACCTAATACGCCTAGTGTGTGATCACCAAAAGTCTGATTATAGTTAACCGTATTTTCCCACACCCAATTGTAGCCATCACGATTTCCTATATTCGCATAGCCACCATTCGATTCTGCGCGCTTCAGTTCTCCGGCTCCAAAAGATTGGTCCTTGATATAGAAATAATCTACACCGATACTTGTCTTGAATGTTAGATCCTTAATCGGCATATATTCCAAGAATGCGTTTGCCAATGTGCGGAAAGATGTATTTCTATTCTTTGCCTCTAAAGCATCTTGGACCGGATTACCTACATTGGGAGATTTCATGTTATTTTCATACGTATAATTTCCCTCAGAATCTCTTACAGGAAGTCCCGGATTCATTTCAAGCGCCCAAGAGGTTACGCTAGAAGCAAAGCCTCCTTCTGCATTAGTAACTACACCGTTCGAACGACTATAACTCAAGTTGGTTGATATACCGGCTTTTAACCATTTATTGATTTGTTGGTTCAAATTCACACGGAAACTTCCCTTACCGAAATCCGATCCTATGATAATACCATCTTGCAACAACAAATTACCAGAAATAAAATAAGTCGTTTTATCATTACCGCCCGAAACTGAAATATCATAATTCTGCATCGGAGCTGTACGGAATATTTCATCTTGCCAATCTGTATTGATTTTCGACAGATTATTCAAACCGGCAAAAACAGGATTACGTTCTACTCCATCGTTATCGGCTACCTCATTTGCTAATTCCGCCAGTTGAACAGAGTTCAACATATCCATCTTCTTTGTCACTTGTTGCAAAGTAAACTTTGCACCAATAGAAACTTTCGGCTTACCGCTCTTGCCCTGCTTCGTAGTTACCAATACAACACCATTTGCTCCGCGTGCACCATAAATGGATGTGGCAGAAGCATCTTTCAAAATTTCAATTGACTCAATATCATTAGGATTAATATTAGTCAACGGATTCAATGCAGGATTCTGTAAAGCACCCGTACTGAATGAAGAAGCATCGCTAATCACAGGAATACCATCAATAACATAAAGCGGTTCATTGTTTCCATTGATAGAGCTAGTACCACGAATACGAATTGACGTCCCCGCACCCGGTTGACCAGACGTATTCAATACTACCACTCCAGCCGCACGTCCTTGCAACCCCTGGTCTAAAGAAGTTACCGATGTGGCTGCCAACTCGTCAGATTTAACCGTAGCAACCGCTGAAGTCAAATCACTTTTTTTCTGCACACCATATCCAACCACTACAACTTCTTCCAAGAGTTCAGCATCATCACGCAATACAATCTTAAAATCCGTTTTTGGCGTATTCATTTTTATTTCCTGCGTTTCATAGCCTACAAAAGAGATTTCAATTACTGCCTTATCGGATACCGACAAAGTAAATTTACCATCCAGATCGGAAATAGTACCATTAGACGTCCCTTTCACAATGACAGAAGCTCCAATTATCGGCTCACCGCTTTCGTCACAAATCGTACCTTTTATGTCTTTCATACCAGTCTGAGCCAAAACGATTCCACTCAACAGCATGAAAGAACAAACAACTATTGCTTTAATAAAATTCATGTTTTTCATATTTTTTTATTTATAAGATCCCGGATTACAAGTATCTATGATATAATTATCAGGATTTTCTCCTCGATAAGGAGTAAAATCATCAGTCTTGGATACAGGCTCATAGGTTTCCATCACAACTTCATCCGTTGAAAAATCCGGTCCCAGCCCTGCGAGGTTCTGATGGCTTTCCAAAATCATTTTCCTGTCAGCCAACTGTACTACTTTATATTTTGTTATCATCGGAGAAGCAGTATTAAAAACACTATACTTTACCATGTACAGATATTCCACTTTTGCTCCAACCTGGTCTACATCCCATGAACAACATGCATTCAGTTTCTCCAATCCTATTGCTGAGAATACAGTTCCCCAATCCCATTCTAAAGTCAAGTCCGGATTAAAGCGATAAACATCATCTTTCAGATCCGGAGTAGCCCAATCCTCTCCTTGTATAATCTGCTGAACCAATTTCCAGTCATATTTCAGCAATAAAGGAACTTCCGCCAAATCTACTGTAAGTACCAAATCCGAGGCATCTACCAATAAATTGTTAGCATTCATTCCATAGAAAGAATAAACTACTACACCAGTTTCATCCCCTGCAACGACTTCTTCTTGGAAAGTATAAGGGAATTCAATGTCTTTTACATTCAACTCTTTTTTATAGTCTACCACCTCTTTCCCCGAAATAGATTTCTTTACAACTATTTTAGAAAAACTTTCCGGATCAGATAATGATATTTGTACAGAAGCCATATCACCAATTTTCACCTTTCCTTCATAAGAACTCAATGTGAGAGCAGTTCCACTTCCACTTTCGTCATTACAAGCAATAATGACAGACAGCATTATTCCTAAAACAAACGGAATAAACAAATTTTTCTTTAGTGTTTTCATAATTACATTATATAGTTAATTATCTATTGATTGCAATGCATATGCATAAGCCCCACGCATGATAGAGCAGCTTGTTCCTTCCCGACTACACAATACGGCAATTCGTTTCGAATAATTATAAGGAACCTTAATTTCCGTACCGGGAATGTATACCTCCCTATCGCAAGGAGCAAGAAAATCCTTTCTCTCAACCTCATCTTCCCAATTATAAACATCCATTTGTACACAAGGGAAAGTTTCTCCAGAGAACATGGAAACAGAGGAACGCAGTTCTGCTATCAATGCCGGGAGAATATAGCGCGAAGCTCCTGCCAATCCCCCTCCAATCACAACTAGACCATCTACAATATTCAGTGCCGAGGCTATAGCGCTACCCGCCATTTCTCCCATTTCACCAAAGCTTGCCACCGCTGCCTGCCGGTCTCCTTCCTTTATTCCCTCAGCAATATCAAATATATCTTTGGGAGTCAGACTCTTATCTTTTACGCCAGATAACTCAGCATAGACACGCTTCACCGCACGAATACTGACACTTTCTTCAGCTATCATATTAGGATATTTCTTATTACGCATTAGCCATGTATCCCCACCACAACCATTGTCACCGTTAAGTAAACAGTTGTTGATAACCACTCCTGCCCCAAAACCGGTACCTAAGGTTATTCCTAGCAAATTCTTATATTCACGCGTATTTCCTGAAATAGAAAGCTGCTGATTTACCATAGGGAGTGCACCCGATAAGGCTTCTCCATAGGCAAACAAGTTACCATCATTTTCTATAAATACCGGAATCCCATAGTGATGTTGTAGGAAAGGCCTAATGCAACTCCATTCCGAAAAGAAGGAAAATTAGGAAGATTTCCTCCTATTACTCCATTCCTATAATCTGCAGGGCCAGGAAAAGCAAAACTGATAGCAACTGGTAAAGTTCCAATTTCTTCATTACAGTATCGAAACCTGCCAGTAAGTTAGCAAGGCACTTGTCCAAGTTATCCGAAACAGATGGAAAACTAATCGGAGCTATAATCTGGCTATTCCCCTGAATGGCAGAAAAAACGAAATTTGTTCCTCCTGCATCCAACGTTAATACCACACGTTTATCATGTTCATACATAATATTAGATTTCTTTGAAATAAACTTTGAAATTACTTAGAAACGCACGTATGCTTTTATTGTTACACACTCTTTGCCCTCTGCTTTACCATATGGGCAAATCGTATATTCCTTTGCACAAGCCGGAATAATAAAAGTTTCCGCATAGTGAACAACAAATGGTTCAAAAGCTCCGGACGGACTTTCAATGACAGCTTCTTCCCCTTCAAGCAAGTTAAACACGTTCACACTATTATTGGTACTATGAAGAACCGGTTCGGTGAAACGATGCCTACGTGTTTCAATGAACTCATTTTCATGCAATCCAGTACGTTCTTCTATCCAGCCCTCGCCTTCTGCTATCCGAGTCACATGATTACGCAAACGTTCATATACATAGTCTGTATCTCTATTCCAATTGATAACATGCTTACCACGTTCCACATTTATAGGACGCGGCTTTCCATCTAATCCTAAGCGTTGCCAATCCCAGAGTTTGAATGTAAACAAGTTTGGAGTCGAACTAATTTCAAGCACCATGCTATTTGAACCAGAACAATGAATCGTTCCGCCAGGAATCAGAAAATGATCGTGTTTGCGAGCGGGAATTTTATTTACATACTTCTCTGCATCAAAAACAATTTCTCCACGTTGAGCCTTTTCCAAATCGTCAATCATAGCCTTACCATCTACTCCATTCTTTACACCCAAGTAAACAACAGCATCTTCTCCCGCATCAAGTAAATAATAACTCTCGTCCTGTGTATAATACATGCCAAAATTGTCACGAATAAACTGAGTTGTAGGATGAACCTGCAAACTCAGATTTCCCCCTCCCATTGTATCAAGAAAATCAAAACGGATTGGGAAATCTTTTCCAAAACGTGCCTCTACCGGTTCACCTAAAACTTCCTTACTCTTCAATAAAACCAAATCCACAGAGGGTAATTCAAACCGTACTCCATTTACCTCAAAATATAAGCTATTCTCTTCAGGAACACAGTCAAAACACCAACCAAAATTCTGCTTACTACGATCCAAATCACAAACATCTTTCATCCACTGTCCACCCCATGGAGCCGGATCGAAAAACGGAACTACACGAAAAGGTCCGGAAGCCGTTTTCTCTATACCACAAAAGAATGTTTCACGATCAATCATTTTAGGATGTCCGGCAATATGCGTATCCAACCAAAAATCAACTTTCGTAAACAGTGTATCTTTATAATGATCACAAATACGCCAATCGTTAAAATATCCGCGCTTATACTGCAAAGAGACAGGTTCTTCCCGGTTATCAATACCCAAAGCCTTCACTTCATGACGACGGAAACGCTGCTGTATTTCCCAACGGGCCATATCCGCATATACCAACGTTGCTTCAGGTGCAACCAAAGCAGCACCCGTACCTATTATAATGACAGGAATATCCAACTCTGCAATTTTTTTCCTTGCAGCGTCCAATTTCTCCATATCAAAATAATCAGTCAAGCACAAATTTGTTACATAACCAAACAATACATCGGTTGTCATAAAGCGCTCCGTCATTTGTATCAACATATTCTCCGACTTATACAAATCACGTACCAATATTATTTGCGCGGAGATTTTTGTCAGTTCCCCCACCAATTCATCCTCATAAACTCCTGTATAACAATCAACAGCAAGAATACGATTTTCTTTTATCTTACCCTCTAAAACACTACGGATATCACTCCATCCCTGCATAATATTACCATTAATCATCGTAACAGGGAATTTGTCATAATTTGATTTTCTCATGAATTACAATACTTTGTTTGAACATATATTATTTTGCGCAAATATATAGAATATATTATTATCACAAAAGATTTGCGCATTTTTTTTTTTATTCTTATCATTGCAAAAGGAAATAAAGGTAAATAACTATGCAGATAGATCACAATAGCAGCAAACCCCTCCATGCACAAGCAGAGGAGATCCTTCGCAATCTAATTGATTCTGAAGAATATAAAACAGGCAAATACCTGCCTAATGAAGTAGAACTTTCACAAAAGCTGAATATTTCTCGAAATACGCTAAGACAAGCTATCAACAAACTTGTATTCGAAGGTTTGTTGGTACGTAAAAAAGGAGTAGGTACAAAAGTTGCACAAAAAGGGATCTTGGGAGGAGTAAAAAATTGGTTGAGTTTTTCTCAAGAAATGAAGATGCTAGGTATAGAGATACGCAATTTCGAGCTACACATTAGCCGGAAAAAACCAACAGAAGATATTTGTAACTTTTTTGAGATAACTCCCAATACTTCCCCTAAGTGTATCGTACTGGAAAGAGTACGAGGAAAGAAAGAGTATCCATTTGTTTACTTCATCTCCTACTTTAACCCAAGTACCCCCTTAACCGGTGAAGAAGATTTCACACGTCCTTTATATGAGTTATTAGAAAAAGACTACAACATTATTGTAAAGACAAGTAAAGAAAAGATTTCTGCCAGACTTGCAGGAGAGGCCATTGCAGAAAAACTAGATATCAAACCAACTGCTCCCATCCTGATTCGGGAACGTTTTGTTTACGATATTAACCAAATACCTATTGAATATAATATAGGCTATTACAGAGCAGACAGTTTTACTTATACAATAGAAGCTGAAAGATAAACAGAAGGAAAGCCCTAAAAGACTTTTTTGCAGTGTTGCGAATCCTCCCAAAGATTATTAGGCATATAACTAAAAAAGGAAGTTAACTTCATGCCAAGCATGATATTAACTTCCTTTCTTTATGATGTTAACTTATTGGTTAGTATTCAGTTAACTCATTACAAACTATCAAGTTAACTGAATATCCTGCAATTTGTTTTTTCACCTTATTTCTTAACCGGAGATGAATATCTGGCATTCAGACCTTCCAAGATTTCGCGAGTTATATTATAAATACTGTCAGCATACAACAGATTATCAAAACCAGTATTACTGATAATCATGCTATAACCTCTCGTTTTATTATACTCTTTCAGGAAAGCATTGATAGAGTCACGCAACTGCAGACTGTTTTTTTCGTTTTCGCTCATCAGTTCTGACTGCAATTTATTACCCAAGTTCTGCAAGTCCTGCTCCAATTTAGCAATACGGTTGTATTCTTGTTGGGCACGTTCTTGTGTGAGGTAAGCATTGTTCTGAACTTTTGTCTGGAACTCTTGTTTCTGGCGGTCAAGATCTTTAGCTTTCTGGTTCAAAGTCAAACGTACATTCTCGCTCTTCTTCACCATTGCTTCATTCAAATCGACGCAATAGTTATATTTAGCCAAAAGCGTATCTATTTCTACATAAGCGATTTTCATTCCGGACAATCCGGCTGCTTGTGTTGAAGCATTTGCTGCTTGATTATCTGCTTTACCAGCGCATTGAGAAAATAAAACGATTAGTGCAAGAGCTGCCAAACCGTTTACGAGGTAGTTTAATCTCTTCATAATTTGTAAAAATATTGTTTTTAGTTTATTTAGTTCATACTATCGTTTAAGGTTTTCTCCAGTTCATCAATAGAGAAACGGCTTTTCTTCTGTGCCTCTCTGTCTTGCGACTGTACGCACCCGATTCCTCTATCCCGCATCGCTTTATTGCCGCTAACGTGTCCGTTAGGAAACTTGCCGCCTTTCACAAAAAAGACCTTTACTCCCAATAAAACAATGCAAATAGCAACTATTAACAAAGTTATCAATAATGTACCGAGCATTTCCATTAATTTTGTTGCACAAAACAGAATACCATTCGGTAAAAAGCATTTGAAATTTGTTTTTACTTTCGGCTTACACTGTTTTGTGGGTGCAAATATAGGGCTTTGGTTGGACTAAGCATCCTTTTTTTACTCTAAAAAAAGAGAAAGGGAAATAAAATAGGCAACCAATTTAACCAACTTTAGCAATACGAGGTTAATTTGTACAAGAATTGAAATTTAAAAACAGAAGATTAGAATACACATCAAGGGTATCCTAACCTGCTATAAACTATAAGATATGGAAAAAAAAGACTTGAAACCGGCCGGCGTATTCCACTATTTTGAGGAAATATGCCAAGTTCCGCGTCCTTCCAAAAAGGAAGAAAAGATTATCGCTTTTCTAAAAGCATTCGGAGAGAAACATAAGTTGGAAACAAAGGTAGATGAAGCCGGAAACGTACTGATTAAGAAACCGGCTACACCGGGTATGGAGAACCGAAAGACCGTCGTACTGCAATCTCATGTGGACATGGTATGCGAAAAAAACAACGATGTTGAACATGACTTCCTCACCGACCCTATTGAAACAGAAATAGACGGCGAATGGCTGAAAGCCAAAGGGACCACGCTGGGAGCGATAACGGTATCGGTGTAGCAACCGAACTGGCTATTCTTGCCGACGACAGCATTGAACATGGCCCCATCGAATGTCTGTTCACTGTCGATGAGGAAACCGGACTGACCGGTGCTTTTGCCTTGCAAGAAGGTTTTATGAGTGGCGATATTCTCCTGAACCTCGATTCCGAAGACGAAGGAGAGCTTTTCATCGGCTGTGCCGGTGGCATAGACTCTGTGGCCGAGTTTACTTATCGGGAAGTGGATGTACCTTCCGGATATTTTTTCTGCAAGGTACAGGTTAAAGGACTTAAAGGCGGACATTCCGGTGGTGATATTCATTTGGGACGCGGCAATGCCAACAAGTTATTGAACCGCTTCCTGAACCGGACTTTCAAAAAATACGATGCATATCTCTGCGAGATAGACGGAGGTAACCTACGTAACGCCATTGCACGCGAGGCACATGCCGTTATAGCCATCCCCGAAGCCGACAAACACGCGCTGCGCACTGACCTAAACATATTTACTGCGGAAGCAGAAGCAGAGTATGCAGTAGCCGATCCTGATTTACAGTTCACACTTGAATCAGAATCCCCCCGTACAAAAGCCATTGACAAAGACACTGCCAATCATCTGCTGCAAGCTCTTTATGCCGTTCCTCATGGAGTATATGCTATGAGCCAGGATATTCCGGGCCTGGTAGAAACATCCACCAACTTGGCATCCGTAAAGATGAAACCGGGTAATATTATCCGTATTGAGACAAGCCAACGCAGTTCTACCGAATCTTCCAAACAAGACATCGCCACTATGGTACGTACCGTATTCGAAATGGCAGGGGCCAACGTTTCTTTCGGCGACGGCTATCCGGGCTGGAAGCCAATCCTCACTCGGAAATTCTGGAAGTGGCAGCGGCGTCATACAAACGCCTGTTCGGTGTAGATGCCCAAATCAAGGCTATCCACGCCGGATTGGAATGTGGATTATTCCTCGACAAATATCCCTCTTTGGATATGATTTCCTTTGGTCCGACTTTACAAGGAGTACACTCTCCCGATGAACGGATGCTTATCCCCACCGTACAGAAATTCTGGGATCATCTGCTGGATATATTGAAGCATATCCCTGCCAAACATTAATGGACATACCAACAACGGAATATAAAGAAAAGATGCGGAGTGACAGAAGAAGTGCTCCGCTTCTTTTTATTCCTGCAGCCGCTTTGGTCTTTCTCGCTTTCTTGTCATCTGCTCCGCTATACGGACAAATAAAGAAAGACACACTCACTTTTCGCATCATGGGCTACAACGTAGAGAATTTGTTTGATTGCCGCCATGATACTCTGAAAAACGATTACGAGTTCCTACCGGATGCCGTCCGTCACTGGAATTATTTTAAATACAAGAAAAAATTAGATGCCATTGCACGTGTCATCATTGCCGTAGGTAAATGGACACCACCTGCATTAGTGGCGCTCTGCGAAGTAGAGAATGACAGTGTGCTGCATGACCTCACACGTTACTCCATCCTGCGGGAGGCCGGCTACCGTTATGTCATTACCCATTCCCCCGATGAACGGGGCATTGATGTGGCATTACTTTATCAAAGAGGAATGTTCAAACTACTTTCCAACCAAAGCCTTCCGGTAACCGGACTTCACAAAAGCAGCCGTCCTACACGCGACATACTTCATGTAAGCGGCTTACTTTTGAACCGCGACACTTTAGATGTATTCGTCGCCCATTTCCCATCCCGTTCCGGCGGAGCAAAAGCATCCGAACCTTATCGCCTGCTGGCAGCACAAAGATTGAAAAATGCAACAGACAGCCTGTTTCATGTCCGCACCCATCCTCAAATTATCATCATGGGCGATTTCAACGACTATCCCGGCAACAAGTCTGTGCAAAAGATACTAACCTACATTATTCATAGTGGATTCATTTCAGGTTATCAAAACAGATATGGGGACAATCTGAAGCCTCCAACTAATGTCTATCATCGAATGACCGCTTGATGTAGAGTTATAATCCTGTCCGAAG